>ERZ808044.165-NODE-165-length-91376-cov-13.587531_pt1 | contig 91376 bp, 82 predicted proteins | sample MGYA00380195_ERZ808044 | MGnify/ENA primary metagenome ERZ808044 (study PRJEB31490, sample SAMN06133423) | mouse gut metagenome | isolation source: Z7_2 | host: mice | place: China: Chengdu | collected 2015-05 ...
TGTATAGACTTCTGTAGAAGAAAGTTCCACATTTTTTATTCGCCTTTTGAAAGTGGAATTTAACTTTTCACTTCAGCTTATTTTAGATTTTATGGAAAGAACGGATTGCTTCTGTATAAATTTCCATGCTATACTAGGATTAACATTTCCCTGGAGGATCCATTTTGAAAGGACAAACATTCTACAGCAGTCTCTACGGTTCGCTTACATCCTTGATCATAACGAGGCGGCTTCCCTATGGGAGCCGTCTTCCATCCGCTAAACAGCTGTGCAGCACATATCAGGTAGGAATACGTACCGTACAGGACGTCCTGCGCGATATGCGGGATGCCGGCTATATTTCTTTAGAGGCGCGCAAGCGTGCACAGGTGATCTGGCAGCCCTCACAGGCGCACGATGAGCAGACGGATTTCTATATTCTGCATACACACCGGCAGATGATTGACGTTTTGGAAAGCATGCGTCTGTGCCTGCCTCCCCTCTGCAGCGGGTTGTGCGATTTACTGCAGGAAAAGGATATCCGCCATTTATATAAAATGCTGTCGACGCTGGAGGATAATAAAAATCTGGAAAAACGCCGACTGCTGATCCGGGATTTTAATGTGTATCTGCTGCAGCGTTATCATAATGATATGATTCTCGATTTGTATCTGACGACCTTTTCCTATATTGAATATCCCCTGTTGTATCATACAGATCTGTTTTCCTCCTATCATGGCACTCTGAAGCACGATTATGAGCAGCTGCTTGCCGCCTATACAGATAGAAACCGCCGCTTTGTATATGATTTTTATGATCACACGATCTGCTACACCATACAGCGTATCCGTGAGCACGCAGCGCAGATACAGCTTTGCGGCAACCACTGTATACCGGAAGCCGCCCCCTTTTTCTGGCAGCCAAAGCATTCTCATGATTACGTTTACACACTTGTCTTCCGGGATATTATTCGCAGCATCGCCTGCAAAACCTATGCCGATCAGCAGCTGCTGCCGCCCATAGAGCAGCTGTCCAGAACCTATCAGGTATCCTACGCAACGATTCGCAAGGTTTTGAAACAGCTGAATGATATCGGGCTCGCAAAGACCTATAACGGTCTGGGGACCCGCATTCAGCTGAATAAGGGGGTTGCACAGGCACATCTGGAGGACAGTACAATGATACGTGACGCCGTAAAATTCATCGGGGCTGTACAGTTTATCACCATCACGATCGGCCGCTGCTGCCTGGAATATTTCGACCAGCTGCTCGTGCTTGCCCCTGTTATGGAGGAGCGGATAAAAAAAGGCATTATGATGGCGTCGGTTTCCTTGATGCCCTGCTGGTGATCCTTCCCAAGGCCAATCTGAAACAGATTCTGCAGGAGTTTCGCAGCATTTTGTCATGGGGCTTTTATTTCACACTGCTGCAGCTGGATGAACAACTGGTCGATCTATATTACAAGCGCTGTGAGGAAGCGGTTGGCTTTCTGGTGAAACGGGATGCCGACGGCTATTGCCGCTGTATACAGCAGGTCTACATGCAGCTTTTCCATATCATCATCCATTGTGCCAAACGCATCGGCATCCGTCAATGTGATGCCATTCAGCTGCCCGATATCGATTCCCTTCCTCTGTAGGAAACAAAGAATGTCTGCGCTAACCCTTGACTCCTGATGAAAAGACGGCTGCTTTCTGCAATAAGAATGGTGGCGGGCGATTCTCACACCATGCCGGTATGACTGAATGCTGCAGCTGCGTAGGAAAACAGATATGGAAGGAAGTGCTTTCCGTCAGGGAAAGCTTTATCGGTAACCCTTTTCCATGGTGACCATATGCGCTTGTGGATAACCGCCTGTACAGAAAAATAACATCGGATTATAAAAAACCTGCAAAAACATATCCGACGGGGTTTTCTGTGCAGATTACCGACACTTTCCTATCAGGGATTTCCTGCTATGGGTATGCAGGCATAGACAAATTCCTTTATTGACTGGCTCAACAGGAATACATCAAAATCCACCGGGGTTCGGTGGATGTTTTCTATATTCTATTGAATGCGCCTATAAGCTGTCCTGCTTCCCTGCTGTATCTGTATCAGAATAGAAAAGGCTTTCTTGTTGCAGATTTCAGGCAGATTCCTGTGAATGGTGGGTCGTATAGGCACGATCAAAGGTAACAACCAGATAGTAATGATCGCCCTTACGCTCCCGGATCCGCTGTGCAAGGGCATCCAGAATCTGCTGATTACTCATTTTAATATGGAAGGGCACGACAACATCGAAAATCATATTCGTATGGGTTTCTCCCGGAACGATACGGAAATCGTGCATGCTCAGGTCTTCATCAATTTCCTTTACGATTGCTGCTGTCAGTGTTCGCAGCTCGTTGGTCAGCGGATCGTCAATATTGATGGGATCCATGTGGATAACCATCTCCAGTCCCATATTCTCCTGAAAGTCGCGTTCGATATTATCAATCATATCATGAGATTTCAGTACATCTTCCTTATAATCCACCTCCACATGCACAGATGCAAAGGTACGGTGCGCACCATAATCGTGGATCATGAGATCATGCATACCCAGCACTCCATCATAGCTGTTAATCTTATCCTGAATCTGTTTCACCAGATCCTCATCCGGAGCCTGTCCCAGCAGCTCATCCAGCGCCGATTTAATGATGCCTCCACCTGCCATCAAAATAAAGATGGCAACAACAACCCCCATATAGCCGTCCAGATTAAAATGAATAATAGGAGAGAGCACTGTGGAAACAAGAACAGCTCCCGTCGCCATAACATCACTGATGGAATCTGCAGCAGTCGCCTCCATTATACTGGACTTCAAAAGCCTCCCGTATTTCTTATTATAGCTGTACATCCACAGCTTTACGGAAATGGAAAACAGAAGAATAATCACACTCAACCAGCTGAAGGACACTGCCTCCGGTTGAAGAATCTTATGAAAGCTGGTGCGGATCAGCTCAAAGCCAAGCAGCAGGATGGCTACAGCAACGATCATTGATGCAATACATTCGTAGCGCGCATGACCAAAGGGATGCTTTTCATCTGCCGGCTTGCTTGACAGCTTAAAGCTGAGCAGGGAAATCACAGAGCTTCCGGCATCGGAAAGGTTGTTGACAGCGTCTGCCGTTATGGACACACTGCGTGCCAGGGTACCGGCCAGAAATTTAAACAGAAACAAAATCACATTGTTTGCAATCCCCACCGTGCTTGTAAGGTTTCCATATGCCTTTCGCACAGCAGGATCTTCCAGCTCGTTATAGTTGTGTATCATTTTTTTCGCAAGATAATTTATCATTGTATCACCCACTTCTTTTATGAATATCTAGTTTAACACATTTCACCAAAATGGGAAAGATTTACATGAAAGTTTTCGTTTCATCATATAGTATATCGGTGATAACATGAAAAAATTCACGGGCTTTCTGCTGTTTGGTCTTCTCTTACTGACACTTGGCTTTGGAACCCTGACGCTGCAAAGTGCACAAAACGCACTTTCCATCTGGTTTGAAAAGCTGGTTCCCTCCATGTTTTTATCTATGGTTCTGGTTCGTCTGCTCTATAAGGAGCATGCGTTTGACCATCTTCCCTCTCTAGGTCTGCCTGCTTTGCTGGGGATGGATCAGGGGGCATGGAATCTGGTTTTATGCACGATGTTCCTTGGCTTTCCCACCGGCTCTGTCTTTGTGGATGAAGCCGTACGGGATGGTGTCCTTTCCCGGCAGGATGCTGCACGCCTGCTGTATTGCTGCTGTTTTCCTACACCGGGCTTTGTCATTATCTCCTGCGGTATCGTCTTTTTCAAATCTCTGCACATCGGCATGCTGCTGTTTGCTTTGCAGCTGCTCAGCGGTCTGCTGTTGCTGCTGTTCACCCGCAGACACACGGTTCATACCTTTCCTGCAGCTGTTGCTTCCTCACAATCCTTTATGCGGAATCTTAGCAGCGCAGTTACGGAAAGTGGAATTTCCCTCTATATGATCGGGGGATATCTGATGCTTTTTATGAGTGTTACCGCTGTGCTGTTTTCCTTTCTTCCGGAATTTCCTGCGCTTATCATACGCAGTCTTGCGGAGTTTTCCAGCGGCATCGTTTTGATCAACGTCACACCGTTTTCCACTATGCAGAGATTACTCCTTACCAGCTTTCTGCTTGGGTTTGCAGGCTTCTGTGTACATATGCAGATCATGAGTATGGTGGAACAGGTTCCTCTGCGTTATCCCGTCTTTCTGCTTTACCGGATTCTGCAGGGAATGATTTCTGTCCTTCTGCTGATCCTTTGCGTGCAGTTTCTATAATCTTCCTGTATAATAATACAAAAGGAAGGTGATCATATGAAGATTGCATGGATTGGCTGCGGCGTGATGGGGACCAGCATGCTGCTGAACCTGAAAAAGGGCGGTCATACGGTGAGTGCCTATAACCGCACCTATGAGAAGGCCGCTCCCCTGCTCGAGCAGGGAATCCGGGTGGAGTGTACCATTCGGGATTGTGTAAGTGATGCGGATGTTGTCTGTACCATGGTCGGTTACCCAAAGGATGTGGAAGAAATCTATGAGGGGGATGACGGTATCTTTGCACATGCCAAAGCGCATGCCGTACTGATTGATTTTACAACCTCTTCGCCCGCGCTGGCAAAAAAGCTGTACACAGCAGCAAAGGCAAAGGGATATGCCATACTGGACGCTCCGGTATCCGGTGGTGACAGCGGGGCAAAAGCCGCATCCCTGTCTATTATGACTGGCGGGGATGAAGAAGTGTTCGAACAAATGCGTCCGCTATTCTCCCTATTGGGGACGGGAATTCAGTATATGGGAGAAGCAGGGAGTGGTCAGCATACAAAGGCCTGCAATCAGATTGCCGTGGCAGGCGCTGTGGCAGCGATGAGTGAAGCACTGGTATATGCAAGAGCGGTCGGACTGGATGAGCAGAAGATGCTTACCGCTATCGCCAAAGGAGCTGCAGGCAGCTGGCAAATCGACAATACCGCACCGCGTGTTCTCGCAAACGACTTCGCTCCCGGCTTTTATATCAAGCATTTTATTAAGGATATGCACATTGTTCAGCAGGAGATGGAGCAGCAGGACGTCCATCTGGATATGCTGGAGGCTGTCTGCAATATGTACGAAGCACTGGCAGGCATGGGAGAGGAAAACAACGGTACACAGGCACTTGTGCATTATTATAAATAAATATGAGATGCTGTGACAATTTGGCTAGAATCCTGACGTCACAGCTTTCTATAATATCACGTTTATCGAACATTTACTCAATCAGACTTAAGCTGAAACAGAGTTTCTAAAAATGTATATTGTGCTTACGCATTTTTATGGCTATGTCAAAAATTTTCTGGAATTTGTAATGGCATACATGACTGTAATGCGCTATTCACCGGATGCCATGGAGCAATGTAAGCAATCGATCTGCATCCTATTCATATTTATCCGTGCTTTTGAGGTATGGCAAAAAAAACACGCTTACTCTCTGTTTGAGTGCGTGTTTTTTTATTATCTATGCTAATCAGTTGTGCAGCACCCTTCAGATGGGCGCCTTTTAGATGTTCAGCATGGTGTTGCCCTCACCACACAGCTCCTCGAAATCTCTGGTGAACGCATCCACTGCCAGAACGGCGGCATCGACCTTAATCAGACCTTCGATCACATCCGGAGCAATCGTACTTGCACCAAGACCATACTTGGCAAGCTCCAGTACCTGCTGTGAATTTTTGAAGCTGGCCGCAATCACCTCGGTCTTTAAACCGGCATGCTTCAGCATATCGTGGATATCCTTGGCAACCTGTACGCCATTATAGCCCAGATTATCAATACGGTTTACATACGGTGCCACATAGGCAGCCCCTGCCATACCGGCAAGATAGCCCTGCATCTGGTTATAGATTGCCGTTCCGGTGATGTTTGCACCCTCTGCATGCAGCAGCTTCATCGCCTTCAGACCTTCCCTGACTACCGGAATCTTGATATAGGTGTTCTTTCCCAGCACCTCCTGAATTTTATGGGCTTCCACAACCATATCCTCAGCTTTCGCACTTACGACCTGTACATGCAGATCGCCGTCCGCACCGATAAATTCACGAATTTCCTTCAATACATCGTATGGATTTCTTCCTGTTTTTTTCAGGATTGTCGGATTGCATGTAACTCCCGTAATCGGAAAATACTCGTAAGCCTTTTTGATTTCCTGAATGTCTGCGTTGTCAATTAAAATTTTCATCTCTATGTCCTCCCTGATTTTTTTATTCTATAATCAAATTGCGGATACCCTGATCCCTTGCAATCCGATAGAATGACTCCATTGCTTCCTTTGTATATAGCTTCGGATTCTCGTCAAAACAATATTCCATATCCAGATAATCATACTTCGCCTTTGCCAGCGGATTATAATTCAGCAGTTCATAACGCACACCTTTATAGCATTGCTGCAGAAACTGTGCTATGGCCGTAATATTTTCACTGCGTGCCGTCATTTCCGGAATCAGCGGTGTGCGGATGATCACACGATCACGAAGCTCCTCAGTGCACAGCAGATAGCGGATATTATCCAGAATCTGTGCATTCTCCACTCCAGTATAGGCTTTATGCACCGCACTGTCAAATATTTTCAAATCCGCATAAATATGATCCAGATAGGGCAGCAGCTGCCGCAGCGTATCCTGCGGTGCATACAGGGATGTTTCTATCGTTGTATGTATCCCCTCTGCCTTACATGCCTTTAGAATTTCCAGTGCGAAGTCCGCCTGCAGCAGCGGCTCACCTCCGGATAGGGTAACCCCTCCGCCATAGCGGAAAAACGCACGGTCTTTTTTTACTTCCCGCAGGATATCCGAAACATCATAGCAGGACGCATCATAGCGCAGCGCACCTGTCGGGCAGATATCAATCAGACCTTCCCAGTCCTCAACAGCATCCCGCACAAGCTTTATTCGCCCATCCTGCATAGAAACACCGCCATGGATGGCTGCTGCCGCACAGCTTCCACAATGCATACATTTCGTTTCCATATAGAGAAGCTGCAAAACCGGATGCAGTCCCTCCGGATTCTGGCACCATGCGCAGCGCAGCGGGCAGCCCTTGAGAAAAATCGTTGTCCGGATTCCCTCTCCATCATGCGTAGCGAAGCGCTTGATGTCAAACACATAGCCGCTAGATGCCTTCATAGCTCGTTCTGGCAATGATTTCATTTTGCAGCTCCTGTGCCAGCTCCACAAAATATGCCGTATAGCCGGCAACGCGCACGGTTAAGGATGCATACTGCTCAGGATGCTTCTGAGCAGCCAGCAGATCCTCTTTACGCACGACATTAAACTGGATATGCGGTATTCTCAAATCGACGAAGGTTCGTAAGAAACCGGCAAACTTATCAATGCCCTGCTCATTCTGAAAAAATTCCGGCAGAAATTTCATATTCAGAAGACCGCCGTTGGTCGTGCAGTCACAGGACAGACGGGATACCGATTTCAAAACGGCAGTAGGCCCATGCAAATCTCTTCCATATACTGCAGACATGCCGCCATCCGCAAGCGGTGTACCGGCCAGTCTGCCATCCGCACTCGCACCGACATGCTCTCCCATCGGCACATGGGCACTCACGGTATACATACCGGTATGATACGGTCCCTTGCGGTAATTGGTAAAGGAGCGCAGCTTATCGCGGAATGCCGATGCCCACTTCGCCCCCAGCATATCCACCCATTCCACATCGTTGCCATACTTGTCCACCTTGTTCAAAAGACGCTGCCGCAGCATTTCATCCTGTGCAAAATTATGCTCCAGTGCATACTGCAGAGCTTCTCCTGTTACGCTTTTCCTATCATAGACCAGAGCCTTGATCGCCGCCAGAGAATCGGCCAGATTGGCAACCTGGATCATCTGTATACCGCTCAGATTATAATGAGCACCTCCACGTGTCACATCCATTCCCTGTTCCATGCAGTCATCGATAACGCTGGATAAAAACGGTGAGGGAAGGATGTCAATATGCGCCTTTTCCACCTCTTCACAGGCCGGAATCATGCGCTGCAGAAAATGATCAATCATGGCATCAAATGCACTTTCCAGCTCCTCATAGCTTTCATACGTATCCAGACCGCCCAGATCCGGCCCCAGCTGCTGATTGGTAAGCAGACATCTGCCATGATGCAGCGTCAGCTCCAGCACCTTGTTCAGATTGAACATTGCAGCATCGCTCCAGCCCAGATTATTCCCCTGCGTCGTCAGCTCAACACAGCCGACAATGGCATAATCCATTGCATCCTGATGGGAAATCCCCAGCTTCTCCAGTTCAGCTATAATTGCTTCATCATTGAAAAACTGCGGCATACCGCTTCCCTTTGCCACGACGCGAACAGCCTTCTTTAAAAGAGCATCCCCTGTTCCCCTGTGCAGGCGCACAGACAGATTGGGCTGCGGCAGGCCGATGTGCTCCTGTGCCAGCAAAAACAGAAAGCTCAGCTCATTGCATACATCCTCACCATGGACATCCTGTCCGCCGACAGCGATATTGAAGCCGATTGGAAAGCCGGCAAAGTACTTTGCGCTGTTTTTATTACGCAGATAGACGATCTGATTGAATTTCAGCCACAGGCATTCAATGATATCCAGCGCTCTTTGCGCATCCAGACGTCCAAGCTCCCTGTCCTTGCGATAATACGGATACAGTATTTCATCCAGACGTCCGGGAGAGAAGCTGGAGGCATTGCTTTCCATATGCAGGACGACAAACAGAATCCACATGGACTGTACCGCCTCATGAAACGTTTCAGCCGGCCGTTTGGACAGCGCCTTACAGATTTCTGCCGTCTCTATCATATCCTGCTTCCAGTCCGGATGCTGCTTTGCTTCCTTTTGCAATTCATCATGATACCGCATCAGAAAGCGGCATACACCATCCATCACAAGAAGAATGCTTTCATAGAAGGGTCTTTGCTCCTCCTTACAGTCCAGCAGGTGCTGCTGTGCCTCCTCTTTCAAGCCGGCCGGTCCCTTTTCCAGCCATTCACGGACATTGGGGCAGATATGTCCCTGTGCATGATCCTTCTGATTGATTTTTACAACCGTTGACAGGGCACTGATTTCTTTTCCATAACGCTTTTTCAGCACATCCTCCAATGATTTCCCCTTCCAGTACGGTTTGATGACCTCGCGAAATGTCTGCACATCCTCAGGACGTACAAGAAACTTATCCTGCGGACGTGTCGGCAGCGTCTCCAGCTCCTGATCCACCCAGGAAATACCGCTTTCTGGAAATACCACCCCATAGCGTACCCCCTTTGTCCGGTTTCCTACAATCAGCTCCTGTGGCTCGATTCCGATTTCCAGCTCGCACAGAGCATCATGGAGTGCATATGCACGTTTTAAAATGACCGGCTCCTCTTCATGCCTCTGGTAGGCTCTGGTAATGATCATCGCCTGTTCCATACTCACATAACGCGGCTGGGACAGCATACGTTCCTTTAGAAGATCGATTCGAGCAGTTTTTTTCAGTTCCATGGCAGATACCTCCGTTTACATCTTCATTATAATATGCTTTTACCGGTTGTCAACACTTTTATTATTATTTCTTATTACTTTTTATCAAACAATAGAAAAAAATAAAAAAAGCCGGGATACCATTTCCCGACCTATTCTGCCAGCTGTATACATAGCTGCATGTTTTTCATCAGCTTTTCATTTTCCCTGTCCAGCTTATGATCCGTTATGATCCCGGTGAATTCATCCGCTCCAGCATAGCGGTAATTGCCGATCTGCATGAATTTATCCGATTCACATACCATAAACGCCTGCTTACTGCTGGACAGGATCGCACGCTTTGTCGCCCCGTCATTGGCCATATAGGTATATACGCTGTTATCGTGTACATCAATACCGACAACACCCAGAAAGGATATGTCGAATCGGAATTTCATTATTTGCTCCATTGCCAGACTCCCCACAAAGCCGTCCCTGCCATAATCGAATTCTCCACCGATGAAAATCACAGGAAGACTGCTGTCTGCCAGTATGGATACAACCTCCAGCATATTGGTAACGATCGTTGCCTGCTTCTCCCGTTCCACCAGCTCCCTGGCCACCCGTATATTGACGGTGGAGATGTCCAGAAAGACCACATCTCCTTCCTGAATCAGATCCACAGCGGCTTTTGCGATACCGCGCTTCTCCTCCTGATTCACATCCTTGCGCTGCGCCGCAATCTTGCGATGAATATTCTCACGAATCAGCACAGCACCTCCGTATGCCTTTTTCAGCAGTCCCTTTGCTTCCAATGCGCTGAGGTCTTTACGAATCAAGTCCTCACTAACGGAAAACCGCTCACTCAGCTCCTTGACCTTTACCTTTCCATTGGCATGCAGCTCCTCCATAATGGCACTCTGCCGCTCCTCTACAAACATGTGATCGACCTCCTGTTTTTCAATAGTATACCATAGTTTTCATGAATTCTTCGTTTTTCATAAGAAATTGTACGCACAAAGAAAGGGCAGCCATATTGTGATCAACGATGCAAAATGTCTCGGTTGTCCTCGCTGCATCGCTTGCATATACCGGTAGGCCGTACCCTGAACTGGCAGCTGCCTGAATTCTCACGCACAAGAGCACTCATTCTTCAACTATGGATTCATCCTCCACGGAAACCCTCCAGGTGCTTATGTAATGCTTTCCTTATTTATACAAAGTGATAAAAAAAGAAGCACGATCCGGTGCTCCTTATTCTGTATAGGTTATGCCTCGATGTCAGTCTTCCATAAACCGTGCAGGTTGCAGTATTCATATACATGCACTTTCCCCTTGTAATCACCAAGCGGGAAGACACCCTCCGGTTTTTCACCGGGCTTCAGGTTTTTACGCATAATGTTGTCTCCGGCCTCAACCAGAATCATTGTGATATAGTGCTCTGCAAGCATCGGATGCTCCATGGAACCAACCTTTACATGCAGATTTCCATCTGCGATTTCAGCAACCGGAACATGTTTTTCCAGTGCGCCGTCTGTCGTATTTGCCTTTAATTCATCCATTGGCTTTCCGCAGCACATTACCGGAACTCCTTTGTCCTCGATCATTTCAACGATGTTGCCGCATACTGAGCATTTTAATAATTTCATGTTTATTTCCTCCTTGTTTTATGTTATCTTCATAGTAGCGTTTGCTGCTATGGATCATCCTTTACAACCAGTTCCTCCTGGCTCAATGCCAGTATAGCATGACCCATATAGGAAATTCTATTCATTTGACCGAAAAATTATGAGGTGATTTTATGAAAATCGAATTGAAAAACAATATACTGCAACTACGCGGCATTTCCTTTTCGGATACCGATGCTGTTTTCGCATATTTCCATACCGCAAAAAAGAAACGCTATGAATATTATCAAACAAACCGTGTTTCCATAAATAACCGCATCATCCACGGCAATCATATGCTGCAGGAGCAGGATACCGTACGCATCTTTCTTGCGATGGAGGAAGATACGATAGAGCCCTGGTACGAGGATTTGGAGATACTGTTTGAGGATGAACTCTTTTGCATCGTGAATAAGCCTGCGAATCTTCTGGTACACAGTGACGGTATCGAACATGCACACACCGTCTGTAATCTGGTCAAGGCACATTATCTTCTGGAGGGACACAATACCTGTGTTCGCCCGCTTCACCGCCTGGATTACGAAACCAGCGGAGCCATGATATTCTGCAAAGTTCCCTTTCTGCAGCCACTGCTTGATGCCATGCTGAAAAACAAGCAGATCTATCGGGAGTATGAGGCATTTGCCAGGGGATACATTGCACAGAAGCACTGCACCATCACCCGGGGAATCGCCAGAGATCGACACGATGCGCGAAAGATGCGCATATCCGAGCATGGCAAGAGTGCCAGAACCGATGTGTTTGTAAAGCAGAACTTCACGGATTTCACATGGATTCGCTGCCGGCTGTATACCGGGCGAACGCATCAGATCCGTGTCCATCTGGCCGCAATACAGCACCCCCTGCTCAGTGATCCGCTATATGGAATCCGCGACAGCAGATGTCCCCGCCTCGCACTGCACGCCTGTCGTGTAAGCATCCCTCACCCCCTTTCCAACGATATGCTGCGCGTGGAATGCCCGCTTCCGCAGGATCTTCGCCAGCTACTGGATTAGATTAGGCCTGACTCACTTTAAAACACATACCTTATTGCGCCCGGCCAGCTTTGCCTTATAGACACTGCGGTCGGCTCTTTTTAATGCATCCTGATAATCATGATCACTCTTATAATAATACGCTGCACCGATAGACAGGGTCACCTGCACACGGTTGCCGTCGAAAATAAAATCTGAGCTTTCAATCAGACGGCGCAGACGCTCGATATAGGCATAGATATTTTCCTTGCTGATTCCGCTGCAGATGAGCAGAAATTCATCACCGCCCCAGCGAAACAGCATGTCACTGCTTCGAATTTCCTTCTCGATCTGTTCACAGACATGGCGCAGAACATAGTCTCCCATATCATGTCCATAGCGGTCATTGACCTTCTTAAAATCATCCACATCGAAAAATATGATGGTATAAAAATCCTCCCCGTTCTGAAATTTCTGAAACGTGGAGACCAGCGTCATATCGCCGCTTCGCCGGTTAAAACAGCCGATGAGCGGATCCCTGCTGGCGCTTGTTTTCAAAAGCTCCTTTTCCGTTATATCATTCATAGTGCCGAGTACGACCTTGATATTGCCGTTTTTATCCGGTAATCCCTTGAAATTCGTCTCAAAAATCAAATCGAAACTGGTTTGAATATTCTTCAGATGAATGACCGCATGCTCCGATAACGCCTTTCGCTCGATACGTTCCAGCAGGACCGGCATCTGGTGTATCTGCAGCAGCTCATTCAGCTGCTCCACCGTATACGAACGCATGGGAAGTCCCAGCTTGTCGCACAAAGACTGATTCGCGGAAAACTCTCTTTTTCCGACATCGTATTCCCATATATACATATTGGCCATGCTCAGCAGTAAATCGAATTTCTCCTGCTCATGCAGAACACGCTCGATTCGCTCCTCCATCGCCCGTACAGACCTCGTAACACCGATGATATGCAGATTGCCGTTGATCCAGTATGCATGAGCTCCAACCTCATAAAACCGGATTTCACCGCTCCTGCATTCGCGCTGATAGGAAAAATACTCCTTTTCACTTTCTCCCAGCATGATGCGATGCACAGCTTCCTTGATTCGCTTATGGTCCTGCGCATTAACTCCCTGCATAAGCATGCGAAAGGAATTGATGATTACGCGTCCGTCCTGACAGGTTATACTTACCATCTGTGTCAATGGATCAAACTCCCATATATTTTTGCAGGACAGCTGTAACAGTGTACGGTATCTGTCATCCTTATTCTCCGGTTTTTCTTCATCTTTCTGTTTTGTCTGCCGTTCATCCAGCTGCTTCAACAGAATGCGAATCTGATGGAGGAGAAATTGTTCCTGTTCGTCAAGCATCATCCCCACCGACCTTTCTTGTATACGATTTGTTCGCTCATCTCACTATAGTATATCACACCGGAATCACAAAAGAACACCTTTTCAGATAAAGTATTTCTAAATTTCCACTTACTTTTCTATTTTCATTTTTCCTGATTTATCATAGCTGATTTCTGTATTCTTTTCTGTCGTTTTTGCGCGTTTAAAATATCTCTGTTTGTATTTTTGTACAAAACTTTTATACAAACTAGCATTCCGTTTCACTTCCGTTTACTTTCCCTCGTTTCGTGCTATAATTTTAATATATAAGGAGGGTTTTGAAATGCCACAAGCTAATCCATTAAAACAGATTGTTGTTAAACAGAAGGAAGGAAAACCGGTTGGAATTTATTCCTGCTGCAGTGCGAATGACTACGTTATCGAGGCTGCACTGGAATGTGTAAAACGCGATGATTCCTGCGTACTGATTGAGGCAACAGCCAATCAGGTTGACCAGAACGGCGGTTACACCGGAATGACACCCAAAGACTTCCGTGAATTCGTATTAAAGAAAGCAAAGGCGATCGGTGTGGATGAAAGCCGTATATTCCTGGGAGGAGATCATCTGGGTCCTCTGACCTTTGCCGCTTTACCGGAAAAGGAAGCGATGGAAAAGGCAGAAGAGCTGGTACGCTGCTATGTAGCTGCCGGATTTACAAAAATTCATATAGATACAAGCATGAAGGTTGCGGATGATGATCCAAACATTCGTCTGAGTGACGCGGTTATCGCAAAACGCGGTGCGCATCTGGCACGCATCTGTGAGGAAACCTATCAGGAGCTGCTGAAGCAGAATCCAAATGCCGTACGCCCGGTATACATCGTGGGAAGTGAGGTACCGATTCCAGGAGGCGCACAGGAAGAGGGTGCCGGTATGCAGGTTACCCGTGTTGAAGATTTCAAGGCTACTGTCAAAACCTTTGAAGAGGCCTTTGCGGCTGAAGGGCTTAAGGAAACCTGGAAGGATGTTATGGGTGTTGTTGTACAACCGGGTGTCGAGGAAAAGGATGACGGATGTACCGAGTATGACCGCAGCAAGGCCAGGGATCTGATGGCATCCATCAAGGAGTATCCAAACCTTATTTTTGAAGGGCACTCCACAGATTATCAGACAAAATTCAAGCTGCGCGAGCTGATCGAGGATGGTGTCGGTATCCTGAAGGTTGGCCCGGGGCTGACCTATGCCATGCGGGAAGCACTGTTCGCACTCGCAAACATCGAAACGGCCGTATATCATGGAAAAGAAGAAGCGCTCAGCAACTTTATCGATGTTCTGGAAGAAGCGATGATGGAGGAGCCGAAGAACTGGAAAAAGCACTATCACGGAGATGACAATGCCCTGTGGTTCAAGCGTAAATACAGCTTCTCTGACCGCAGCCGCTATTATATGCCAAATCCTAATGTTGCCGCAGCCAAGGATAAGCTGATTGCCAATCTGCGTAAGAGCGGTATTCCTTTGAGCGTACTGTCCCAGTTCATGCCGATTCAGTATACAAAGGTTCGCGAGGGACATTTGGAAAATGATCCGGAGGCACTGATCAGGGATCGCATCATAAACACGATTGACGAATACCTGTACGCAACGCATCAGGAAACATTATTCTAAAAACGGAAGTGGAATTACAATATTAAGGATAAAAGAAGCAATTGCAGGTTAAAAAGACAGGCGCTGGATATCATTCATATCCACACCTGTCTCTTTTTGCTTTCTCCCTGACCTTCTTCCTGTTTGCACAGCTTTCAGGAAAGGGCAGGCAGTTTCCATATGGGTGTATAACGGGTTCCTTATATATGCGGTTGCGTAAGGAAAGCCTGCAGGCGTTTTTTCACAAATGAGAGGCAGCTTTTGTGAAAAAGAAGCAAATCGCCTTGCATGGCTGCGTTAGCAGCGTATATCCGCAGTAGCTTGAAATATACAATCGGACTATGAGTTGCATCATAGGCTGTACGGAAAACGCAAACTGCCCATATCAAGAAAGTCTGTATCCCTTCCCCTTATCGACCAGCTGTTCCAGCGCGAACAGAAGATACGCCATAACAAAGGAATCATTCATAAGAAGTGCGACCGCCTCCAGCTCCTTGCGGCTTGCAGCTCCCGCAGTCCGCATATAATAATAGATGGAGCATATGATTTCCTTTGTGCTCTGCTCCTTTAAAGACGCTGCGGCATCCAGCAGATGCAAGGAGTCACGGTCAGCCCGTTCTGCGATACTCACATGCTTCTGTGCACAGGCAAGCACCTGCTCTGCAAATTTCGGAAAGCTCCAGATGCCGATATCATCTATTTGAAATGCCAGGGCAGTCATTTCCAGCATACGTAAGAACGGCCAGTCATACTCCTGAAAATGAGAAAAGCTGGCAATCATTTGATGGTGGAATGCCTTTTTTACGAGCCTGCTCATATAGCGGCGGTCCACCAGATCATCTATCTGTTCCAGCTGCATGTGGATTCGTTCCTCAAACGCGATGATGTGCGCCTTGTCCTGTAGAGAAAAGGTATAAATACTTCCCAGACAGCAATCGAATTTCTTTAGGGTGTCCTGATATCCACGCTCCATATTGTGGTGAATCCGCACCTGATCAAACAGCAGAAAGCTGCCAAGGGATACCTGCGGCTCAATGTAAATCACATCCTTCTGCGGCCGGTGTATTTTCCTTTTTCCCACAGACTTCAAATCAACCGCCACGATTTGCTGAGCTCCCATGCTGCGTGCCAGCTCAATGGGAACGTTGTCATAATAGCCGCCGTCGACGAAATGCTCCCCCTCGATTTCCTTCATGGGAAATGCAGGAAAGCAGGAGGCAGAGGCAATGATGTAATCCAGCGCCGTATCCCTGCTCATATCTCGGCGATAGACCGGCTGTGGCTGCTTTTTCGTGACATTCACACACATGCAGGCATACTCGATATCCGAAGAGAAAAAGCGCTCCGCATCAAAGTAATGCTGCAGCTTGTTCACAAAGGGGGTGATATCCGCTCCCCTGTTTTTCACATAGCTTTTCAACAGTGTCTTATACTTTCCCTTTTGTGACATCAACAGCTCGATATCCATATCCAGATTCACACCATTGGCAATTATGTCATCGACAGACAGCTGCTCCCACAGCTCTAAGCATCGCTCAAACTGCTTCTGCACATACATGGCACCAATCATCGCACCGATACTGGTTCCCGTTACAATATCAAAGGAAATTCCCAGCTCATCCAGAGCCCTCCAGACCCCCAGCTCATAGGCACCCTTACTGCCTCCTCCACCTAGCACAAGTGCACGTTTCATCTGCATCCTCCTCTCATCGCATACCGTTATCTTCACCTTTAACCTTCATAGCTTTTCATGCTTTCGCTTTGATACCACATAATGCCGCTGCTTTCCCGCGCCTACAGCATCCGTTCTTTCCTGTACCTTTTGTCCCTATTATAGCACCATTCCCCTGCCTGCATACAGAAAAAGCCTGCTAACAAGAACAGGCTTTAGTATTTTCCTTTAAAAAATTCCATTAGATTACGCAGTGACTGAATCAGCTCCACCTCTTTATCAAGCTCAAGCTCATTCAACAGACGCTCAATCATTTCCTCATGGAAGCGATTATGAATGTCCAGGATACTCACTGCCTTTTCGGTAAGCTTCAGACGCACGATTCTCTTGTCCCGCTCATCCTTAACACGCTCTACATATCCTTTTTTCACAAGCTTGGAAGTTGAAACGGTCAGTGTCCCCTGTGTTACCATCAAACGCTTGGCAATCGCGGACATCATATTGGATTCACTCTTTTCGATTGCTTCCAGAATATGTACCTCGGTCATGGACAGCTTTACTCCCTGATCGCGGAGATTTTTCTCCTCAATCAAGAGAATGTAGTTGAACAGATCTACCAGAAGTTCATTCAAAGTATGACGTGTGTCATCCATAAAGCTTCCTCAATTAAGCTTTTTCTAATGCTGACTTAGCAGTTTCTACGATTTTTGTAAAGCCCTTAGGATCGTGAATAGCGATCTCACTCAGCATTTTACGATTGATCGTAACGTTAGCCAGCTTCAGGCCGTGCATCAGCTTGGAATAAGAAATCTCATTCATTCTGGCAGCTGCATTGATACGTGCGATCCACAGCTTACGCATGTTGCGCTTCAGATCCTTACGGTCATTATATGCATATTTGAAAGAGTGCATAACCTGCTCATGAGCAGTCTTATACAGAATGTGCTTTGCACCATAGTATCCTTTCGCTAACTTTAATACTTTTTTTCTTCTCTGACGTGTTGTATATCCACCTTTTACTCTTGCCATCTCATATTCCTCCTATATTATTTCACTAACATCTCTTTGATACGCTTGTAGTCTGTACTGTGTACCGTACCGGATTTTCTTAAATGACGTTTCTGTTTCTGTGTTTTACCATGGAAACGGTGAGAAGTATATGCATGACTTCTTTTCAGCTTTCCAGATCCAGTCTGTTTAACTCGTTTCGCTAATCCTCTATGTGATTTCATCTTTGGCATAAGTAGTACCTCCTATAATTTATATCTATTTTTTCTTCGGTGCCAAAACGCATGACATCGTGTTACCTTCCAGAATTGGTCTCTTTTCGATAATCGCGATATCTGAGATTTCCTCTGTGAAGCTATTCATAATCTTTTTTCCAACTTCCAGTCTCGTAATCAGTCTTCCTCTGAAGCGCATGTCCACCTTGACCTTCATGCCGTCCTCAATCCATTTGCGTGCATGACGCATTTTTGTATCAAAGTCATGCTTGTCGATAACCGGGGACAGACGAATCGGCTTGATTTCTGTAACATGCTGTTTCTTTTTGGCTTCCTTCGCTTTTTTCTGCTGTTCAAAACGATAACGGCCGTAATCCAGCACCTTACATACCGGCGGTTGCCCTTTCGGAGCCACACACAGCAGATCCAATTCCTGTCTGTATGCAATTTCCAGAGCCTCACGACGCATCTTGATTCCAAGCTTGTCTCCATTGGCATCAATCACCATGACTTCCTTGAAGCGGATTTTTTCATTTACCAGATCGTCGTTTACGTTGTTAGGAATAACTTTCTTGTTTATAATAGACACCTCCAATGTTGCCATAAGAAAAGCGGGTACTCATATGCACCCGCTCAAATATCTCATCAACAATTTCGTCTTTTCGATATGTTGTAGCTTTTACCTATGCCTTCGGACATCAGGTGAGAAGGGGTGCTTCTAACTTTCCACTAACTTTTCTGCTTGGTTATCATATCACAGTTAAAGACCTGTGTCAAGGATATTAACGCATGATATAATCATTTCTGGCATAATAGCCGATTCCCGGTATCATGAGCTCATCCAGAGCATCCCCGTTGTCCATCGCTTTTTGGATAGCCCGGGCATTTGCACTGAAGCTGATCACGTTTTCGACAATGCTGCGATTTACATGATCCCTTTTCAAATGCTCCATAACCGTTTCTTCGATATAGGAGAAGGATTGCAGCTGACTCTGATACAGCTCCCGCGTTTTCTGATCCTTCTGAATCAGAAACAGACGTGCTCCGTATTCAACCTTCGGATATGCATATTTACAATAGATTTCCGGAACGAAGGAAAAGATTTCATATGCCAGGGAATCATCCTTGCATAAACGAATCAGCTGTTCACGCAGCTTTCTGTGCTCCTCCTTGCTTCCGCATTTCTCATACCATTTGATAGCCTTACGCGTATACTGACGGATGTTGTCCCCTGTGAAATCCGAGGGTTCATAGCTGCGTTCCTCCTGAATAAGCAGAAAGTTCTGCTTTTCCGTATGATAGCTTCCGATACAGTCCCAGTTTTGTGCATAGGGCAGAAGCAGCTCACTCAGCTCACTGTCTTCCCTGCCGTTGATTCGTACCTCGCACAATACTTTGCTACGGGTTTTGGATGCAAACACCTTGATCCAGTATGCCTTCTTATTGCCAAGACGCAGCTGCAGCTTCTGCTTCAGCATTTCCCAGAAGTCCTGCTCTATCAGACCTTCCCGCTTTCCGATGCCGTGTATCTCATTCCTGTACACCTGAAAGTAATGACGAAGCTGGGTAAAGCCGAAAACAGTTTCCTCCGCCTTTCCCTGCAGAGCCCGCAGATACAGCTGCAGGGTATGCCGGTAAAAATCCTCACATGCCAATGTAACCGCCTCCTGCGCATTTGAACCGCTTGCTGCTACAGATTCCAGAATGGCATCATCCAGCCATTCATGGTGGAGCTGAAAAACGATCTGTGCCACATTATGCTCAACCGATATCACGTCTGCATATATATAGATATCCTGTGCTTCCAGCACAAAGGCATCATCAAGAATCTGTCCTTCCTCACACATATGCTCCAGCTGTTCCAGCACTAGTGCATGAAAATCAATCGATTCCTCTGCTGTGTTTTTATGTTTTTTTCTTCGAAATACCATAGACACCATCTTCCTTTTATTGTCATTGTAGATTGTAAACATTATATAACAAATTTCAGTTTCTTTCCACCTTCCCTTATCGGATACCGTCAGTTTCACATAATTGTTTTTTCTATGTTTACCTTTCTGTTCTATCACCTAAAGGAAATAATCGTATCGTTAGATTCATCTGTATCTGTAGGAACCACTTACACAACTGCTGCCTATCCGGAAACCTGCAGTATTATAAAGAGTCTCGCTTGAAAAAGCTTTACCTTTACTATATAAGGGCAGGCAAACACAGATCACCTGCATGGGACTTTCACCTGAAGCATAACATGATCTGCACATCCAATAAATTATTTTCATGAACAGGTGTATCAGCTATTTACATAAACAGCAGTATAACCTTTGCATAGTTTATATCGGAGGTGAGTGAAATGACAGGTGCGTTAACAGTTGAGGCTATGGAAGCAAATGGTTCTCCCGTCAATGCGGCAGCTGTACGAGTGTATGGAAGAACAGAGGATACTTCCACATTTATTATGTGCTGTTATACCGATGAAAATGGTTTAAGTGAACCGATTTTTCTTCCTGCCCCAAACAGCATACATTCCATGCAAAGCAATCCGCAGGTATGTCCCTACGCAGCGTATGATGTACATGTTACGAAGGATGATTACGATAAAGAAGTAATTAACGGTGTACAGATATTTCCTGACACGACTTCATCCTTGCGTGTAATTATGCAATGCTGTAATGGCAGACCGCCAAAGACAAACACGATTTAATCGAACACCATAAATTATACGACTATGAATAAACAAAAGGTAAAAAGATTCCCTATCCCCCGAGGAATGGCGTAGGTTATCATACGATAGGATTTCTGTAGCACTGAGATACAGCCATAATGGATAACACGCCGGTAGCTGTGAGAGCTTCGCAATCCAGGAAATGAAAGCCAAGCTCAAAGCTATAGCGTGTAAGCGAAGGAAAATGGTTACAGGAAAGCTAGATTTTCAGTCTTCCCATAACCTCGGATATATGCAGGGTTCCTTGATTCAGGGCATCCTGTTATCCGTGCTTTCAGCATTCGAGCATCCTAGCCCGTAACGTTTTGAGCATTGTTTCATCCAAAATGTAAGAGGGATGTGCTGAATCCGGAAAACAACAAAACTGATTTCATAAAATATTAAAAATATACAATAAAGGCTTTCCTCGAAATTGAAGAAAGCCTTTCAAATTTACAATGGTGACCCCTCAGGGAATCGAACCCTGGACCCACTGATTAAGAGTCAGTTGCTCTGCCAGCTGAGCTAAGGAGTCATTTGTAACTTGCTCAATTATAATACCAAATGATTTGGATAATTGCAATACCTAAATTGCAGAAAAATGCATTTTTTTCATTCTTTTTTTAGAAAAGAGCGAAATTCATAGAAAAATATATCAAAATTCCTCATTTTATCATGTAAATTCCTTTACAGCATTGCAATTAAGAACTTTTATCATCCCACCTGCTCCGCAGATCTAATATATTTTAATGACATTTCTATGAATTCCCGCAATGTCGGCTGTCTGTAATGCAGGGTATGCAGTACCTTCTGCAGCATGACACGATCTCCGGATAATAGGGTTGCCAGAAGTACATGCTCCAGTTCTTCCTCCACATGCGCCACAGTCGTTTTATGCTTGTTCGCAACCACCACATATAAGCATTTTATGATACTGCCAAGCAGGTCCGGTTGTTCATAGACGCTCATAATTGCCGTATGTAAAAAGCTGTAGCCTGCAGTGTAATCGGGAACTCCCATACGATTCAGCAATTCGGATACTCTTGTATTCAGATTCACTATCCCATTCATGTTTACATCCCTCCCAAAATCTATAGTGTACATACGGTCCAGCTTTGGCAGAGTCTATATATGTCGAATTTCATAAAATATCTGCATGCCGCCCTTCCTGTGTTGCCGCATATCCTGCCTTTCTGATGAGGGTATGGAAATCTCTGCCTCTTATTCCATTATTCGACAGACAACGACACTGTGTGTGATGTCTGTGTGATTATAATGATACCGTTGCCGCCCTGATATAGAAAGATACCTAGGCAGTATTTTGCGGCATGGTCACCCTGCGGTGACTTTTTTTATTATGTATACGTTATACCATCACGATATCCTATCCATGCCCCTTTGTATACATTCATACAGCTATAAAAAAGCGCTGCCATCTGAACAGGCTTCCCTTACGACCAGCGCCGTACACAGGCATGGACAGATGCCTCTTTCAAAGCGGTTCACATCCTGCCACAGCCAGCATTCAGGGCAGTCATTCATCCATATCGATACCTTGCAGCGCCGCCATTTATCAATACACGGATTACTGAAAATCTGCTATCATCCGGAGGTATCGCAGGAAAAGGGATGCTGCAATCAACATCCCCTGCCTAATACATCGAACTAATATCCACTTGGTCGTGTCGGTTCATCATCAATTGCACGATCATTTGTCCATCCGGTACCATCATTGATCAAATACGGATGCTCAGCTCCTTTTATAATACGTGTGATGATACCCTCTTTTACAGCCAGAAGTCTTCTGGGATACCAGTTTCCACCATTTGCCTGTGTCCACAAGCCGGTATAGGTTACCGGAGTTCCAACCTTATACTTCGGATTCTTTGACGGATTCGGTTTTGGATCCGGCTTCGGCTGATCGGGTGCCTTGCCATAGCCGTTCAGTCCTTTTTCCTTCATAATGGCCGGATAATCCTTATATGCATAGTCCAGATCCATTCTGCCATTATAGCCGTGAATGGAGCCGTCACTGGTAAACTGCCACATTCCGTACAGCTTACGGTAGGTATTTACACTGGCCCATTGTGCCACCCATTTATCAAAGCGATCCAGGCGGGATGAATTGATATGGTTTGTAAGCCAGTCCAGGTTAGCATAGATACCGGCATAAAAGCCGGCTTTTTCCAATTCCCGACAGGTATAATAGCAGGTTTCCACATTCATGGCATCACTGACTCCGTTACGCCGTTTCCAACCGTCCGCATCCTCCATATCTATATAGCATGGATAGCTCGGTTTGCAGGTTTTACACAATCTGATGAAGCCGGAAGCCTCCTCCCTCATCTGTGCATCATTGGCAACATAGGAATAATGATAGAGTCCATAGGGCATTTTGACACGCTCACATTCCCGTACATTCCTTCGAAACTGCTTATCTTCTTCAAAATGTCCCCAGCTGGAACGGATGATGGCAAATTCTATCCCGCCCTTTTTTATCGCATCCCAATCCAGTATGCCATTATGCTCGGATACGTCAATTCCAAGTCTTCGCATACACACACCTCCTTTCTCTTTCATACTACGCATTTTAAAAGCACCTGTACAGGCGTTCGCCAAAAGAAAAGATGTCACCCGGACATCTCCTCCTGTTTCTGTATCAGCAACTTGTAAACCTGCTCCTGCGGAAGTGGCGCTGCGTAGTAATATCCCTGAATATAGCGGCAGGCACAGTCTCTCACAAAGGCAGCCTGTTCCTCATTCTCAACACCCTCCACCAGCAAAAGCTGATGCACCTCATGAAAAGCCTCACACATTTTGCGCAGAACGACAGCACCTTCAGTAGACACCATCGCTTTCCAAAGCAGGCTCTTATCAATTTTGATCGTTTGTATCGGCAGGCTGAGTACATTGGATATATTGGAATACCCTGTTCCAAAATCATCCAGAAGAAATTCAATTCCCTGCTTGCGCATACGCTGAATAAAAGCAATGATCATATGGTAATCCCTGCTCAGCATACTCTCCGTGATCTCAATCTGCAGCATATGTGCCGGTATTTTATATTCCTCTATAATCTTCAGAATGTTATTTCCGAGATCCTGCTGTAAAAACATGACGGCAGAGAAATTAACACTGATGCTTTTCAGGGTTGTAGCGGTATGCTGCAGCTGCTGCAGAAATAAACAGGTCTTTCGCAGCACCTGATATGTGATTTCTGTAATCAATCCGTTTTCCTCAGCAAGTGGTATAAACTCATCCGGACCAAGCTGCCCCAAATCATGCGGCGGCAGACGAAGCAGTGCCTCCGCCTTTGTATATGCCTGTTCCTTTACATCGTAAATCGGCTGGTAAACCACGATAAAGCTGTCCTCCCGGATACATTGTCGTAAAAGCTCAAGCACCCGCTCATTCCGATGGAGTCGTTCGATCATATCTGCAGTGCAGACGCAGGTTCTGTTTTCTTCTGAACGCTTGGCCAGCATGACGGCATATTCCAGACCCTTAATGATTTCATCCTTATCGCGGTTATGCGCCTCGACATGCAGAATGCCTATGCCATACTGTATCCGAAAATCAAAATTCTCAACAGACCATGACTGCTGCATACGCGCAATCAGCTGCGTATGGCACTGCCTGCATGTTTCTGCATCCTTACAGACAATCGCAAATTCATCACCGCTGAAGCGAAAAACACGTACTGCCGGCAGCTCCTTTTCAAGGAAGGCACAGATTCTCATCAACAAAACATCCCCGGCTTTCTGAGAAAAGTGATCATTGATAAAGCGAAAGCCCTTCAGCGACAGCACCATCATGGAATATGGGTCTGTATCCTTCATGCGGATTTCCAAAAGACGGTTGAATTCCTGACGGTTTAAGATACCGGTCAGCGGATCTGTAAACAGCTGCTTGTTCTGCAAATACAGATATATAATCAGCAGCGCACTTGTTGCGGCAGTTCCGGTAAGGATATAATTTGGATACAGAAGCTGAAACAGGATGACGGCTGCAGAAAGCACCGGGAAGAAATTCAGAATGATAAAAACAGCGGTATCCAGATTGCGGCGCTTGGAAATCGTAAAGAATACAGAAAATAATACATAGATATAAAAGACGATGTAGGTCAGAGATACCCAGGATCCCCGCACATAGCCAGCTATCGGATCCAGCGTAAACAGCAGATGCGTCAGCGGATTGCTCGGCAGACACAGCAGATAGAACAGAGCCGGTATCCCTGCAAACAGAATATGCTTTTTGAGCTTATCCGCGTCCTGTTCAAACACAGTAGTCAATGTATAAATAAAATATACAACCCCCATAAGCGGAGTGGACATATAATTCAGATGTAGCAGCACCTGATTGATGAGATACGTTGAAGCGGAAAGCTGTGTCAGCAGCAGCGTTGACAGGATATTTGTCAGAATGGAGAGATAGGTTATCAAAAGACAGGCGCGAAAGGCCTGGTTTTTCGCGAGGGAAGCAGATTTCCCTTCCATGAATATACCATAATGATGTTGAGCATGATGACAGATACACACACTGCCGAAATATCCCATTCCATAAATTATCACCTATGTAGATATTGTATCACATAACCATCACAAAGGGCTATGCAGGATGGACATCAAATGTGAAAAAGATGAAAAAAAGGCATTGATCGGCAGCTTTTTTCTTAACATCATCACTGTAAAGAGCGTGGTTTTCTATTTTCCGTCGTCAAGCTCCAGCTGGAGGATGTAGTCATCCATAATAAAGCCTTGTCCGATATCCGTCTGCACAGAGTCGATATCCTTGAAGCCCTTCGCACGGTATACATCCAGACTGTGCTGATTGAATTTGTTGCAGGTCAGATAAATGGCTTTTTTATCCTGCTCCCTCGCAAAGGAAATTGCCCGCTTCAGCAGGATACTGGACAGCCCCTTTCCTCTGGCCTTCTTATGCAGATACAGCTTGCTCAGAAACAGACGATCCTTTTCCGGCTTCACACCGCAGAATCCGATCATAGCACCCTCCTCATAAGCCAGAAAATAGGTGTAGTTCTCCTCCTCGATTGCTTTTTTCAATACCGGATAGCTCTGGAATTTCTCAACCATATAATCAATCTGTTCCTTTGAAATGATGGCTGTAAAATACTCATGCCAGATTTCTGTGGCAAGTGCTGCCAATGCACGGATATCCGCATCGCAGCTGCAGATACGCAGTTCCATATACATTCCTCCCTTGTTTTTTACCATTATAGAGCAAGGCTTACGGTTTGTAAATGTATTTTCGATATGCCAATACGACACTCAGGCAGCCGTCGTTCCCTTTTCAATGCGCTTTTTCCAAGAGAAAGCAGAACCCTTTGCCCGGATCATCATCCATATACAAAGAGTTGTGCATTATACAAAGCATAACAGGGCTCTTGATTTTTATGTTCTGGTTTTCCTTACGGTATCACAGCTTTATGATTTCTTTAGGATATATCAGTAAATAGATAGGATGCTTTTATGCATAGACAGCACCTGAAGCGTCTGCTGTACTTTTTTCCTGCAGGTTACGCTAACTGTCAGTCAAAGCCTCTCTGTAACAGACGTTTCACTTTTTTTTACCGTACCTGGAAACTGCATGGATAAAAACGCCCTTTACATTCTTGGAATGCATTATGCAAAGAAATAACACAGCGGTGAGGTATGGTTCTTTCTTACTTTAGGGTGTTTGCAAAAGGGAGACTTCCATACGATTGATAACTACAATCGTATGGAAGTCCCCCTATGTTAAATTAACCCACAATCGAGAAAAAACCTGAGATATCATTTGCGTTGTTTTGCAGCATACTTCCCCTGTATGCGTGGTTGATGTACAGGATCGTTCCATATGCACGAGCTCTTTGATGCTTGCCTGTCTCCTCACATATCACCCTCATGTTCCATCAGAGCCTGCTTCCACTGCGCAAACAGAACCTCCTCACGGATACTGCGATTTGCATTGCTCGTACTCGGCAGATAGCTGCAGGGCAAAGCGATATTCGGAAAATGCTTCTGATACAGTTCATAGGCTTTTCTGCCGTTGCAGATCACCCTGTGCAGGGTTGGGTACACCGCTGTCAGGTGTGCGATATCATTTACCCTTTCCTTGCGGATTGCACTGTCCAAACTGCCCTCTCGCTCACATTCTCCAATCACATCCCAAAGCAGAATGTGCTGCTGAAACAGAATTTCCTTTTTCTGAGCATAGGTATCAATCGGCATTTCAAATACCGCATGCAGAATCTTCCAGAAGCGGTTGTGGGCAAATCCGTAATATTCCTGCTTATCCAGAGAAGTCACACTGGGCATAGAACCCAGAATCATGAGTCTTGGCTTTTCCGGGATGATGGGATCAAAGCCCTTCAGCACACTTCCACACCCTTGAAGTCATGGGGCAGTGCCTCAGTGATCCGCACCTTAACAAAGCTGCCGAATTCGATAAAGCGCTCACTTTTAAACATCACAATGCCGTCCACCTCATCCGGTGCAGAGCTGGCCCCGCGTCCGCGATACACGCCGGTAAGACCTTCCTGATCCTCAACAAGAACCTCAATGATCTCACCTACCATACGTCTCTGATTCTCCAGTGATATTTCCTCCTGACGCTTCATCAGCTGCGCCAGACGCGCTTCCTTTACATCCTCGTCCACGGCCCCATCCATAGAATAGGCAGGGGTGTCCTCCTCCGGGGAATAGGGAAAGGCTCCCATACGGTCCCAGTGGATATCCTCTACAAACTGCATAAGCTCGCTGAAATCTGCTTCCTCCTCTGTCGGGAATCCGACAATAAAGGTTGTACGCAGGGTTGGGTAGGAAAAGGTTTCCCGAATCTTCTTCACCAGAGTGGCAACATCTTCTCTGCTTCCTCTTCGATTCATCAGCTGCAGCATGCGATTGGAAGCGTGCTGCATTGGAATATCAAAATATGGCAGCACCTTTGGCAGCTTTGCCATTCCCTCAATCAGCCGGGCATCGATTTCATCCGGATACATATACAGAATACGGATCCAGTGGAAGCCTTCGATTTCATGCAGCTGCTGCAAGAGATCAAGCAGTGCTCTTCTGCCATACAGATCGACGCCGTATTTTGTCGTATCCTGTGCAATCACCACCAGCTCCCTGACACCGCGCTGCGCCAGCTGTTTCGCCTCTTCCACCAGCTGCTCGATGGGAAAGGACACATTATCCCCGCGAATCAGCGGAATCGCACAATAGGTACAGTGATTGCTGCAGCCCTCGGCAATTTTCAGATATGCCGTCCACGGCTTGCTGGACACCTTCCGCTCACATTTGTCATAGCTTACCAGATCATGCCCGTCCAGCAGCTTTGGTAAGAGTTCATGCAGGTGCGGATATTCGCGAATACTGATCACTGCATCAATTTCCGGGATATCCTGCTCCAGCTGTTCCTTATAACGCTGTGCCAGACAGCCGACAACAATCAGCTTTCTGCACCTGTGCTTTTTATACTCCGCCATCTGAAAAATCGTCTGAATGGCCTCTTCCTTTGCGGAATTGATAAATCCGCACGTATTGATAATGATTGCCTCTGCCTCATCCGCATTGTGAACGAGCTCATGGCCGCCGCTATTGATCATACCCATCATTTTTTCACTGTCTACCAGATTTTTACTGCAGCCCAGTGATATAAACCCAATTTTCATATAAAACACCTCGATTATTACTATACCATGAAGACCGGCTTCATGAAAGCCGCAAATTATGTAAAATTTTGTTATTGTCATGCTGGAATCATATAAATTCTTTCCGTTCTCTGGTATAATTATATACAGACTATCACAGGGAGGTAACGTATGTACGGACGAGTGGAAATCGATGATGAAACGAAAAAGAAGCTGTCGCTTCTATTAAAATATTATCGCAAAAAAGCAAATCTGAACCAGCGTGACTTCATCACTTACAACGGGGCAACGATCTGTTCTGCCGATACCTACAGTAAAATAGAAAATTGTAAAATCATTAAAAGCAATTCCATCTATCATTATCTGCTGGTACAGATTCATGCTGAACTCAATCTTCCTTCCAGTTGGTGGGAGCCCTGGAGCACCTGTTTTCAGGAGCTGCTGGAGCTGGTGACGCGCTATGACCTTGCAGGACTGGCAGAGCGGTGTGCCGCCCTTTTCGCACAGCTCCGGGAAAAAACCGATATCTTTGCGGTTGAGTATCGAGAACTGCTGATGCTGATGGCTTCCTATTATGAACACTGCAGCGAAATGAGTGAGGAGCAGTTTCATAAATATATGGAGCTGCTTCCTATCTTTGATGTGAGCATACAGGAGATTTTAAAGGATATGCTTTATACATATACCGTACACAGACACCGTGATGCCAGAAAAAACGGTGCTGTCTTCACCCGCCTGCACATGGCGGAAAGCACCTCGCTGCTCAATATATTGAACCGCAGCTATCAGGCCTATTATGAGGAACGCTTTCTGGACTGCTTCCGGGATTCCCTGTATCTGGAGCAGACATTTTTGAAGCAGGGTAATTACAACCGTCTGCTGGATGTATACGATGCCATTGTCCTTCTGTATGCAGATGTACAAAAGGATGCGGCCAATCATGAATATGTCGAAAAGCTCTTTGCCATTGTTAACGAGCATCCTGAACAGCTGCACCGCAATAAATATCTGCAAAGCCTGTATCAATGCGGGATGCTGTATTATGAAATAGGACAATATGAAAAAGCATGCGACTATTTCTGTGAGCTGGCAAAGCAGGACGACTACCATTTTCTGCCGGCAGCACTGCTTGCCTGTATTCTCTGCGAGCAGCTAGAGCGTGTAATCCCTCCTGAAATATTACAGGAGCCGCGCTATCCCGAGCGTTTTCCGAAGCATGTGACCGCTTACCATCAATACTGCCTATTCAAGCAGAAGGAACGAGATCCCTTTCAGCGGGAGGAGTATTTTTTGAAGTATGTGCTGCCCCAAATATCCAATGAGGATCAACTGATTTGGGAGCCTGCCTGCAGAGAGCTGGAACAGCTGATCCGATCCACACGCCATTATCACCTGAAAAAACGCATACAAAGCAGTTGAATTCAGAAATTATACAATTTTATACCGAATATCTGACAAAAATCACATATTTTTTCTAAATTTCAAATTTGTAATCTTTTCTTCTTTATTTCATGATATAATTTCTACATACAGGATACGTTTATCCTGTGCAATCAATCATTTGATAGGGAGGACAATATGAAAAAATTACTTTGCGCTGCATTTGCCGTACTGGTATTAGCAGGATGCTCCGGCGGAGCAAAAACAGAAACAAAGACCTGTTCAATGGAACAGAGCGGTATGAAAATGGATGCCACTTTCACCGCTGAGGATGATAAAATCACTAAAACCTCAGTAAAGGTTACCATGGATCTTTCCGCTGCCGGTCTTGGAGACACTGAGCTGACAGATGATCAGAAAAAACAGCTGGAAACTGCTGTATTAAGCCAGTTGGGTGTTGAAGAAGGAAAAGGTGTCAATGTCAGTGCTGAATTCAAGGACAAGAATATCATCGCAACCGTTGACGTTGATATGAAAGACGGAGATTCAGCTACATTGAAGAAGCTGGGATTCGGTGGAGAAGCAAGTCTGTCCAAGACGCTGGAAGAAGCAAAAGACGGCGGAGCTACTTGTAAATAATCTTTGAAACTCAGGGCTAAGCTCTGAGTTTTGCCATTATAATCTGAAGGAAGGGAAAATACAATGAAGAAATTATTATGTGCTGCTTTTGCGGTTGCCATGCTGGCAGGCTGCTCCGGCGGTAAAGAAGAAACAAAAACAATGACCTGTACGGCAGAACAGAAATCCAATGGTTCCACCATTTCACAGACAATCAAGTTTGACTATCAGGGTGACAACATCACCAAGCAGGATCAGAAAACAGTGATTACTGCACCGGATAAAAAAACCTATGAAGCAATGCTGCCGACACTGAAAAGTGCTTCTCTGGAAAGCAAGGCAAAGGGTGTTGAAGGCATGAGCTATAGTCTGACGGAGGATAAGGACAAATTCTCAATTACGGAATCCATTGTTTTTGATATCAAAGAAATCGATCCGAAGGACTACGGTACCTTTACCAACCAGAAGCTGAGCGGTAAAAAAATGGTAATGGATCTGGAAAAGACAAAAGAAAACATCGAAAAAAGCGGATTAACCTGTAAAAAATAATCAGTCCATGACATGATACACGCTGAAGAGCTCTCTGTTGGAGAGCTTTTTTTATTTTTCTTCATCCAAATCCATGAGAAATAGAAAAGACTGTATCAGTAAGGTGGATTTTCAACCTAACTGCACATTGATCCGTCCTTTTATTTTCTTATCCCGCCTGAATAATTCTGAAAAGGCAACATTTTTAGTCGAACTTATAGAATATATCTGCTTTTCCCTATCATAAAGTGATATAATTACAATATCAAAAATCATAAGATATACGAACAGACAGCGTGTCCTTTGGCTATCTCAGATGTATCGCGCAATGCAGCACTGCCTAAATCGACGGCTATCAGGCAAACAGGCTCCATAAGGGAGTCTGCCGCAGCAGAATCCCATACACAGCACTGTTTTTTCGGCTATTCACAAAGCGGTGTAATGCAGTATAGAAGCTTGCTTCACGGCAGGAATGAAAAGACAGGAGGTTTACAGTATGCCAATGAAACTTAATGAAAATAATTACAGCTATTATATTTACCGCAATCTGATATGTCTGGCAATCCTTCTGCATTTCGGCTATACATTGCTTATGGGAATTCTGCATTATGGCGTCCCTCTTCTCTATAATATCTGCAGTGTGCTGTTTTACATCGGTATGCTTTTGCTGGTCATGAAAAAAAAGCGATATGCGCTGGCCGTTTCCCTGATTCATTTGGAAACCATCTGCTTTGTTGTGTTACACACTGTGCTGTTTGGCTGGAACGCTTCCTTCTTTCTCTTTCTGATCGCAATGGCTTCTCTTGTGTATTTCTGTCCCTACCGCAGTCCCTACATCCCCTATCTGTTTTCCATCCTGCATATGCTCACCTTTTTTCTATTGCATGAACAAATACAGGGAACGATGTTCTCTTCTCTGCCGGCTGCTTCCTTACAGCTGCTATTTCTCTGCAACAGCTTTGGTTCATTTCTCACAATCCTTTATGTTGCCTATGTTTCCAATGCCAGTGCCGATATTGGAAAAGAGGTTTTAAAAAAGCAGAATGAAAGTCTTTTGTAGATTGCTAATTACGATTCCCTCACAGGGCTGTACAACCGTACTTATTTGAAAAAAACAGCATCCCAGCTGTGCCTTGAGAATTGCTGTCTTGCAATTGGCGATATTGATGATTTCAAGCGGATCAATGACACCTATGGTCATTTGTGCGGGGATGCCATATTAAAGCAGCTCGCTGAGCATATGCGAACCAGACTGGATCCCGCAATCTTTATCTGCCGCTGGGGCGGTGAGGAATTTGTCTTCCTTTTTCATGATATCAGGGAGCAGGATGCACTGCAGCAGCTGCAGGATTTCTGTCACTGGATGAATCACACAGAATTTCAATACGGCGAACAAAATATCCCAGTCACCATGACATTCGGCATCTGCTGTCATCAGCGGCTTTCTCTGGATGAGTTAATCAATAAAGCCGATCAGCTCCTGTACCAGGGGAAACAAAAAGGGAAGCACACAGTCGTAAGCGGGTAAAGCTGCTGCATGAAGCAATGATCCCTGTACCATAATACCAATAGGAGTGGATGCTATGAGAAAACAGATCCTGTTGATAAGTCTATTGCTTCTGTTAAGTGGCTGTTCGAAAAAAGCAGAAGCAGGCATAAGTAAAACGACATGCCGGGGAACCCTGATGGATACCTTTATTGAAACAACCATGGATTCAGAAAATCAACGAATTTCAACACAGAGCATACAGCTGCATACAGACCATCGTACACTAGGCTATAACAAGCAGCAGGCACAGGCCTGTGTTAAACAGTACCAGAAAGATTATGCAAATATCAGGGGCTTGACCTATCAGGCATCCGTGACAGATAAAGAAATGAAGCAGCTGCTCGTTCTAAAGCTGACGGACATTGACACCGCACAGCTGAAAAAGCTGGATTTCATCCAGACCTTAGAAGACGCTGTATTCGATGTACATACCGCGGTAGTCGTTTATGAACAGCAGGGACTTACCTGCAGTACGAAGCCGGCGGCATAACGCCAGGGTATCCAAGGATACGGCTAACGCACAGTCTGTATTCCTTGTACGAAGCATACAGCCTTCATAAGGCACCGGCATTGCTTTCGGCAATACGTGATAAAGAAAGTAAATCAGCAATAAAATCCTTTGTTTTCCCTTATAAGGATACGGTGATTAAACAGACCGTTTCAAACACAACTGCTTTTTTCTATTCCCGCTGATTCCTTTCCTGCCCCTGTTTTATGCTTATATTATACAGCAGTTCTTTTCTGCCAAAATCATCGATATGAAAAAGATCAGACGATGTATCTGACCCTTTCTGCTGCCTATTCCGGCAGCTTTTTTATGTTGTAATTTCCTTTTATTCCCATGCTTCCCATGTTACAGCGATACGGCGCAGCGCCTCCTGCAGAATCGACTTCTGTGTTCCGATATTCAGGCGCACCCAGCCATAGCCGTCCTGCACAAAATAGCTGCCGACAACCATGGATACATTTGCCCTGATAAAGAAGGCACGCATTTCATCCTCATCCGCAAACACGGAACGCATATCGATCCATGCCAGAAAGCTGGAATCGCTTTTCATGACCTTAGCCTGCGGCATGTGCTGTGCAAACCAGTCATAGACCATGGTGAAATTCTCCCCGATATATGCAGTCAGCTGATCCAGCCATTCCTCTGAATCATTATAAGCCGCAATGATGGCAGGAACAGCATATACATGCGGACTGGTCACATAGACCTTTTGTAAATATGCCAGCAGGCGTTCCCGAATCTGCTTATTCTTAACGATGATGTAGGAGGATTTTAAACCACCCAGATTAAAGCCCTTGTTTGGGGATACACACATAATCGATGCATCCGCAATATCCTCATGCGCATTCCACAGCGTGGTAAAGCTTTCCCGATCAAAAATCACATCACGGTGTATTTCATCACAGACCAGCAGAACATCATGCTTCAGACACAGTGCACTGAGCTGATGCAGCTCCTCCTTCGTCCAGACGCGTCCGCTTGGATTTTGCGGTGAACAGAAGATAAACAGCTTGACATTCTCTTCGACCATCTGATGCTCCATCTCTTCAAAATCAAGATAATAGCGCATATTTTCCAGCTTTAGGGAATTGCAGATCAAACGACAGCCGCCGCGCTCCACCGCTTCAGCGAAGGGATCATAGGCAGGGGTGTTGATCATAACAGCATCTCCCTCGTTACAGAAGCACTGTACGATATAATGCAGAGTGCCGCAGGTTCCAAAGGTCAGCTTGATCCATTCCTTTTTAATATCCACATGAAAACGGCGCTTGTTCCAGTCAATCAGCGCATCATAATATGCATCATACGTATACGTATAGCCATAATCTCCCAAAGCGGCACGCTCTATCATCGCCTGCTTGATTGCCGGTGCACATTCAAAATCCAGATCGGCAAGATCCATAGGAATCGCATCCTCATTTAAACCGAATTTTTCCTTCAAAATGGTATTGTCCCATTTTCTGCATTTTCCAAGCTTTCGATTGATTACATGATCAAAATCATACTTCATATCCGTTACCCTCCAAAATAATGAGTTCCTTTGTTGTGGCATTCAATGGGACACCACGGCCGTTTTCGATAAGGACATCATCCTCAATTCGCACACCGCCAAGTCCCGGAACATAGATACCCGGCTCACAGGACATGATCATGCCTTCCTCCAGCACGGTGTCACTGCCGGCATTCAGCAGTGGAAGCTCTCCATCTCCCATGCCGATGCCATGCCCCAGACCATGCGTGAAATACGGACCATAGCCATGCCCCTGAATGATGCCGCGCACATAGCTGTCCACATCGTTTCCTCTTATACCGGCTTTGATAAAGTCAACACCCGCACACTGTGCTTCCAGCACGATATCATAGATTTTCTTCAGCTCCGGCTTTGGTTCCTGAATACACACCGTTCTGGTCATATCGGACTGGTAGCCCTGATAGGTGATACCGAAGTCGATCGTGATGAATTCATGGGCTTCAAAGGTTTTTTCACTCGGACGCCCATGCGGCATGCTGCCGCGGACACCGCTTGCGACAATCGTATCAAATGCCATGGCACTGGCTCCGTTTTTGATTGCCAGATACTGCAGCAGTGCACTGACCTCCGTTTCCTTCATCCCGATGCGAATCGTGGAAATCGTTTCCTGAAAGATCGCATCCGTGATTTCACATGCCTTACGTACCAGCGCGATTTCCTGGGCATCCTTACAGCGGCGTGCCTCCTCCAGTTCATGCTCCAGAAGCACGGTTTTCAACCCGTATTCCTGCATGCTCAGATATTCCTTCACGAGAACCTGTCCCGCTTCTATCCCAATGCGGGCATGGCTTCCCAGAAGTCGGACCACCTCATCCAGATAGCTGTTGCCCTGTTCATGCACCACCGGGATAAAGCCGCTTGTTGTTTCTCTTGCTTCATTGCTGTAACGCCCGTCCATAATCTGATACAGCTCATCTCTTGTCACCAGCACCTTGACGCCGCTTCCGGTTAAGGCACCGAGATAGCGCTTGTTGGAACGGCTTTTGATCAAGATGGCGTCGATTTGTTTTTCCTCCAGAATGGAGCGAATTTTTTGGATTCTCTGCATACTGCTTCCTCCTTTTTATGATATACCTCTGCACCTGCATTTCTCTTTTTGCGCAGCTGTATGGAAAGCGGCACCCGCAAACGGATGCCGCTGGCTATTGCTAGAAATCAAGATCCAGATCGTTCAGTAAAGCCTCCTCATCATCCGAGAAGATGTTTTTTGCCTCCTCTGCTTTCTTCGCTCTTGCTTCTTCCTCACGCAGCTCCTGACGCTCCATGATTTTAAAGAATGGCAGATAGAGCAGAATTGCCAGAATCAGCTGTGCACCGCAGGCCAGGATCACTCTCCAGTCACCGTTTGTCAGGAATCCCTCCAGGAAGACACCGACATAAGGCGGATCGAAGAACGGCTTGTCCAGCAGACCGTAGTGCATCAAAAACATTGGCATGGTACCGATGATGGCACCACCGAAGACGAATGGGATAAACATTATCGGATTCAGAATAATCGGAGCACCGAAGAGAATCGGTTCATTGATACCGAACAGTGACGGGAACAATGCGACCTGCCCGATTTTACGATAGCGTTTGGATTTGGACAGCATGCATGCCACAACGCATCCGATGGTGATACCGGCACCGGTGAATCCAAAGAACGCACTGGAGGTACCTGCCGTATAAAAGTGTGGCAGAGGTTCTCCTGCCTGTCTTGCGATGATGTTTTCCGCAATGAAGGTAGCCATGATCGGACGTGTAATCGGTCCGAAAACAGATGAATGGATACCGAAGAAGAAAATCAGACAGATCATGAAGTGCAGGAACAAGACTGCCCACGGGTTGTCCATGGAACCAACCAGCGGTGCCAGAAACTGTGTCAGAATCTGCGGAGGCAGTGCTCCGAAAATCTGCTGGGAGAAGAAGCGTACAGCGATGAAGGTTCCGGCAACGATGATGGTTGTAGGAATCAGCTCAAAGGATTTGGATACGAAGTCCGGTACCCCCTCCGGCATGCGGACCGTCAGATTCTTTTCCTTACAGAAGCGATACAGCTCCGTAGCAGCCATACCGACCAGCATGGCACAGAACAGACCCTTTGCACCGAAGTTGGTGATGCTGATACCGCCCTCTACGTTTTCAGCAGCCACAAACAGGAAAGCAAAGGTGGACAGAGTGATACAGCCCGGAATATACAGCTTGTAGTGATTCCCCAGATTGTATGCAATACACATCGTTACATATACACTCATCATACCGATGGATAGGGTAACCGGCAGGTCAAGCAGCTCCGCATTGTTCAAAATGAACTGACTGAATGCGTTATTTTCTCCAATCATGTTTGGTAAAGCGGGGATGATGGCGAAGAAGCTCCCCAGAATCGTAAATGGTGTCATGGCCACCATGGATGCCTTAATGGCACTCAGATGACGCTGTTTATCTACTTTTTGAGCAATTGGCATCAGCCATTTGTTCATAAAGGCTTCAAATTTATTAAACATACTAGGTTCCTTTCTATTTATTTATGCTGTCTTTACAGGACACGTGAGCGGGCATTCCTGAAAGTATACCCCCTGCTCATTCATCTCACAGCCTGATTGAACAATACAAGACTGACCGCAAATGAAGCATAGTCTTTTATAATTCCAAATCAGGGATTACTTTCCCATTTCGTGTTTCTTGCGTGTAACCAGAGCGAGCTTCAATACGGTGGCTCCGTCCATCTGTCCGTATACATCCTTGTCAATGACTGCAAACGGCACGTTTTTCGGTTTGCATACAGCCTCGATGAAGTCAATCTTGTGCGATACCTGCGGTCCGACCAGAACCACGTCCCAGTTATCGATTTCCTCCTCCAGAGAGTCTGCGGGAATCGCCGTAAATTTAAAATCCTCTTCATTCAGCTTCGCGCTTTCCTTTACGACCTTTTTCATGTTCTGCATCAGCATATTGGTGGAAAAGCCACCTGCACAGCATAATAAAATTCTCATGTTAGTTTCCTCCTTCTTTTGCTTCAAATACATCTACCAGTGCCTCAATGACGTCTCTTGCCAGCTGGCTGGTCATATAATGATCCTGCGCATGAACCATGAGCAGTGACAGCTCCGGCTTTTCAGCCTCCGGATCCATTTCCGACTGGATCAGCTTGGTCTGGATTTTGTGTGCCTCCAGATCGATTTTTCTGCTTTCCTCAAGCAGTGCGCGAGCTCCCTCATAATCGCTTTCCTTTACCTTGCGAAGGGCTTCAAACGCCTTCCCCTTACTGTCACCGGCAGCGGAAATGATACCGATGATCTGCTGTTCTAATTCTGTCATGCTAGACTCCTTTCAAAAAATTTATTGATGCACGATACGCTGCTTCGTCAAAATTGACAATCAGCTCTGTAAAGATGTCGATGGCGTCCGCAATATCCTGCAGATGTGCAATCGAATAGGCACAGTGTCCATAACGCACAGGCAGGCAGCTGACAGCGGTCGGTTTACCATCCCTACTCTTGTGAGCCTCGCCGCCATCGGTTCCTCCTCCATTGAACATATCCAGCTGCAGTGGCTTATGCAATGTATTTGCCGTGTCCTTGATACGACGAATCAGGGCACGATTGGGAGCAAGTGTGCGATCGAAGTTTGTCAGCATCATCCCCTTGCCAATCTGGCGCTGATTGGTATGATTGCGAACAAATTCATCGTTAAAGCAGGCAACATCGATTGGAAACACCACATCCGGATTCACCCTGTATACAGCGGTTTTTGCCCCGCGTATTCCGACCTCCTCACTGGAGGTGCCCACCATGTAAACGGTATTGGGATGATCAATGCCTTGCAGCCGTTTTAATACCTCCCCCATAATGAAGCAGCCCAGACGATCATCAAACGCCTTTCCTGCCACAACATCCGCTAAGGCGAAGTGCTCAAATTCTGTCGTATACGTCACCATATCCCCGACCTGAATGCCCAGATCATAGACCTCCTGTGCAGTCTGTGCCCCCAGATCCACATAGACTTTGGTGGCGGCGTTGCTCTCATAGGTTGCCTGGATGATACCGTGAATCTTCTTACCATCCTCTGTCGTAATACGTACCTTCTGCATAAACTGTGCCAGCGGCTTTACACCGCCCACACTCATCAGCATGACCTGCCCCATATCGGATATACTGCGCACGATGAAGCCAACCTCATCGATATGAGCGCACAGCATGATCTTCGGCCCCCTGTTCCCCTTTTTGAAGATAATACTGCCAAGATGATCCGTGGAAACTTCATCGGCATACTCCTTCAGCTCCGCAACCAGAACATCCCGTACCTCCTGCTCATTGGATGCGATGCCGTCCGCATTTGACAGCTTTTCTAAAAATTGTATATTCATAGAGTCCCTCCTTTAAAATTTCAGATGCGATATGCATTTCATGAAATCCTCATACGATTCTGCACACCGCAGCTTTTCAATCAGTGCCGTATCGCTCATAACCTCAAACAATACTCTGGTTATATTCTGATGCAGCTTTAAATCCCCCTTCTCCAGATCGACCAGAAAGATGACCTGAACCGGCAGCTTATGTACCGATGCTTCCTGCTTCACAATGCCCACCGACAGAATATTTCCTCTGCCGCACATCTCCAGGGGATGCGGAATCGCAATACCATTGTTATACACAGTGGACAATACTTCCTCACGCTGTTTCACGGAATCCGCATAGCCCGGATCGCAATATCCCTCCTGTTCCAGCTTTGCAGCCATACAGGAAACCATGTCCGCATAGCTTCCTTCCTGAAAGATGTGGAATGCATTTTTGCGAAACAGGGAGGTGAAGGAGCGCTCCTGCAGGACAAGGGATGCATCTGTTTCCAGCATGTTCTTGATTTTCTGAATATCCGCATCATCCAGCAGCTCCTTGATGAGAACAATGGGAACATCAAAGACTTCATCCAGCTTTTTAATGGTGAAGATGATATCCGGCTCATAGGAGCGAACCTCATCCAGCTCCAGCAAGGAGAAGGTTTCAATATTGCTGGAGGAGAAGATTGTTTCCAGCTTCAGCTTGATCAGAAAGGCACTTCCACCACCGCTGGAACAGATGATGGCAATGCGGTGATACAGATTCAGCTTGTGATGCAGCTCCTTTTCCATATGGGCGGCAAAGTGTGTTGCGATGAATCCGATTTCATCCTGTGTGGTCTTCACATGATATTTTTCCTCCAGCATACCGGCAAAGCGGATACAGATATTGAAAATCACCGGATACTTCACACTGATTTCGTGAACGAGCGGATTGGAGAAGGAAATGCTTTGATGCAGCCGGTCCAGCAGCAGGGATACATGTGCCAGAAGGCTCTTTTTAAATTCCACATCGGCATTGAACTGGGTATGATACTGTTCATCGGCATCCTGCAGAAAGACCTCGATATCCTGAATCAGACCCTCATCATACAGATAGACATCGCTCGGCTTTGTCTTTTGCTTCAGATAATTGCCGATATCACAGATATCACCGCTGCTCAGCGTCACCTGATAGATTTCCTGAATCACATCTGCCAGCTCGACTGCCATCTGCTTATGAACACTGCTGTCTATCACCCCTCCAGCGGATTCAATGCCCTTTTCCGCCAGAAGCACGCTGACCTTCAGGAACAGGTCGATTTTTTTCAGCTCGATATAATTGGTGTTCAGCCGGTACTGCTTCAGCAGGGCAATCAGCCGCTTTTCCAAATGCTGGATGTGCTGCTGGGACAGATAATGATCCATGGTCTTCTTCATATAAAGATTGTCTTTTTCCTGCAGCTCCAGCAGATACAGCTTGCGCATCATGCCCTCACACGATAAGCTGATGCCGTAATGGGCTTTTTTAATCAGGGAAATGCTGTGCTCAAACAATGCCTTTTCTACCTTGGCCATATCAACCTTTATGATGGATTTGCTGACTGCCAGTGTGTCGGCGATTGTTTCCTGCGTGATGTAGTCACTTTGCAGAAGCAGCAGAGCGATGATGGTGTCAATACGCTCCTTGCTGCTGATGGCCATACTGTCTTCATCGCTTTGCATATACTGTTTGAATTTCTGCGGTGCCGTGATTTCCAGATAGTAGCCGAAGCGCCGCTTCAGATGGATGCGAAAGCCGTTACGCTCACCATCCTGCATCAGATATTTGATATCATTGCTGATGGTTCTGGTCGATACCTGCAGCTGTCTGGAGAAATGCTCCAGGCTGCAATACTGATCTGCATGCATGAGCTCTTCCAGTATTCGTTTTTCTCTCATTTGGCTGTTTCCTCCTTTCCTATGGTTGGGATTGCTGGCGCTTATGTGAAAGCGTTATCAGCTTGCATGGTTAGTATATCGAAAGTTTCTAAAAATAAAAAGATTAACTATTTCACAAGAAACATGAAAAATTTATCCACAAACTGGAAAAGTGCCGAAAAAAAGCGGTAAATAAGCGCTTTTGCGTCTATTTACCGTCTGAATTTTTGTATCTGCTTTTATAAAACGAACGATTTTCCAATGCAAATACTCGTTGTGTGAACTCTCCGGCCTGTACCGGCTCCAATGCCTTGTGCAGCGTATTCATGCGTGCATCAATGTTATCGATCATATGCAGCATTTCTGCCTCCGGTATCATTGGCAGCACAGGAGAACCGTATTCATACACCCCATGATGGGATAAAATCATATGGCGAAGCAGCATGGCTTCCTCACAATCCTCCAGCTCCAGCTGCTTTGCTTTGGCCAGTACCTCAGCCTGCATAATGGAAATATGTCCCAGCAGCTTTCCCTGTGTGGTGTATTCACTGACAATGGCACCACTCAGCTCCACAGTCTTTCCTACATCGTGCAGGATGACACCGCTGTATAGCAGATCTCTGTCCAGCATCGGGTACAGATGACACAGCTGCTCTGCCAGCTGCAGCATCCCCAGGACATGCGTTGCGAGTCCGGCATAGAAATCATGGTGATTTCGTGTCGCCGCCGGATATTCAAAGAAATCCTTTTCATGATCCTTCAATATCCCGCATACCAGCTGCTTCATGACCGTGTTTTCAATTTCATCAATATAAAGCTGGATGGTTTCATGCAATGCCTGCTGGGAAAACGGTCCTTCCTTTACATAATCGGAAATATCCGCAGCTTCCTCCAGCTCCTTCATCTGCTGCACACGAAACTGCAGCTGCTTTTGATGACAGAGCACATCCCCGCTCATTTCCACCAGCATACCGGGTTGAAATTTATGCAGCAGCTCCTCGCTTACATTCCAGTATTTCGCATCAATGCTGCCGCTTTTATCCTGAAACACAAAGGACAGGTACGGTGCTCCCTTTGCTGTTACACCGCGGTTCATACTGATAATCAGCGCTGTCAGCTCTCCCTTGTATCCGTCGTATAAATCTTTAATTTTATTGCTCATCACGCCACTCCATTTCATTTAGATGGTTCATGATATCCTCATGCAGAAAGCCCTTCTGCATGCAGTATACCAGAACCTTGTTTTTCAGCGGCTGCCCGCTCAGCTTGCGGCTGTATGTACGGATTGCCTTGGCAATCGTCTTGTTCAGCGCTTCACTGTCATCCTCTTCTTCAAAATTCAAGCGCTCCGAGGTACTTCTGGCGATATCACTGTCAAAGCCAAGCGATACCAGCTTTTGTACGATGGTCTGCTTTTTCATTTTTCTGGATTTATCCTTAATGGTTGCCATCAGCTTTTCTGCCATTTTCAAGGCACGCAGACGCTCCTCCTCATCATCCAGACCGGACAATGCCTCATCGACATCCTCCGCAGATATTCCTTTATTGATCAGGGTCCGCCGTATATTCCCCTTGCCGCTCAGAGAAAACTGCATCTTTTCGATTTTCTGCTGCATATACAGGTTATCATTGATATAACCCTTTTCCTCCAGCTCACTTAACAAGCCCTCCACATCCTCAACGGATAAGCCCGGCTGCCGATGCAGCCAGGTGCCCATTTCCTTGCGGGTATAGTCGCGCATGCGAAGCTTGCGGATCGCTCCGCGATAGGCCTCCAGCACAATTTCCTTCCGCTGAAAATGCGCAACGGTGTAGCGGTCAAGCATTGTGTGCAGACGGATTTTATAGGTGAAGTAATCATCCAGATCTATCAGAAGCTTCTGCGGCTGATCCTCCTTGTCGTTCTGCACATAGATGCGCACATAATCATCCAGCGTTTTGATTTTGATAACCTCGTAGGCATCCTCAAAGTCATTGATTGCCTGATAATATACACTGAGCACCTTGGAATAAAACACTCTGGAATCGTATTTGACGATTTTGCTCAGCGCACGCCGGGAAAAGGCCTTTCGCTCCTCGGCACTCCGGTGCATGAAGTCCGTCAGCTTCTCTGCAAATTCCTGCGGTGTTTCAAACAGAAAGCCGCTGTCCTCCTCGATGACGAGATCCTTTAACACATCATCATAGCGGGCGAAGACCGGTAATCCGCACGCCAGTGCTTCAATATAGGTCATCCCCTGCGTTTCCGTCAGGGATGCAGATACAAAGCAGTCCGCACACGCATAATAGGCCGGTATTTCCTCCGGTAGCTTTTTGTCTGTAAAAATCACCTGCCGCTCCAGATGATGGCGCTGCACCAGCTTCTGCAGCTCCTCCAGCTGCGGTCCTCCCCCGACAATCATCAGCTTGATTTTCGTATCACTTACATAGCGAAAGCCCTCGATGGGAATCTCAATGCTTTTTTCCTGTGCAATCCGGCCGACAAACACGATCAGGCGTTCATCCTCCTGAATACCGTATTGTCTGCGGATTTCCTGCACCCGGGCAGGATCGATATTATCCGGATGAAATTTCTCAAAATTCAGTCCGGTCGGTATGACATAGATCGGTGTCTTCACCCCGTACTTCAACAGCGTTTCCTTCGTTTTTTCACTTGGTGAAATCACTGCCTGCGCACTGTCGGATATCGAACGGGAAAAGGTGGAGACCACCTTCTTCGTCACCTTATCCACCTCGTCGATTTCAAAACGGTTTACATAATGCGTATAATCCTCATACATTGTATGATAGGTTGTCACAACTGGGATATTCAGATATTTTGCAACGATACGGCCAAACATGCCCACACCGAACTCCGTATGCACATGAATCAAATCCAGCTGCATTTTCCTGATTTCATCACGGGCACTGAAATGATAGGGTGTAGACAGCTTATAGCCGTACAGCCATTTCAGCTCGAGTCCGGGAAGCCGCAGTACATTGCCTTCCTTTTTCATCGTCATTGCCTTGTGATTGGTGATGACATAAACGTCATGTCCGTTTTTCTCCAGCTCCCTTTGCAGGGTTACAATGCTGGAAACCACACCGTTGATATCCGGTGTATACGTATCGGTAAAAAGCCCGATTCTCATGAATCCACCTCCCTGATGTCTTTCGGTTTCTTCCGTCTTCCATATTTTTCATCATCGTAGGTTCGTTTCAAATGCAGAAACACAAATGCCCCTACCAGAATTACAATGTGATACGTGGAAAATCTCCACAGGATCATAATACCGCTGGCCTTGAGTCCGCCGACCAGATATTTGAACAGCTGTACGAATACCAGCTCGGTACCGCCACTTGCCCCAGGTATCGGAATAAATGCATTTGTCATCAGCACGAAGCTGGCCAGCGCCAGACAATCCACGAACTTATCCAGCCCCAGATTCAGGTTCAGCGCATAGGCGATGAAAAACGGCAGGGAAAACTGAACCGTCATACGAATCACATTCCACAGCACGGTTTTGCATATGATTTTCTTTTCGTGCTTCATTTCCTTGATTTCTTTGGTAAAGCCTTCAACCTGAATGGTCCAGGCGGCAAGTGTCTTTTCCTTGTTTTTCACGATATGCAGCTTCGCCAGCAGCGTCACGGCATGCCCGCTCAGTTTTACATAGACACGTGGAAACAGCGCCATCGTCCACAGGATACTGATGACACATACATTTACGATATAGCCGATCAGAATCCCCAGAAACGCCGGCCCAATAATCGTCATGTAATGCGTATAGCGCAAAAGAAACAGAATCGTGACATAGACCATCATCGTCGTCTGATAAACGATAAAATCCGCCCACAGAATACTCGCTCCGTCACTGTATTTGATTCCCTGCTTTTTAAATACGTACGCCTGACCGAACTGTCCGCCCGTGGCACTTGGTGTAATCCCGCTGAAAAACGTTCCGACAAGCGCATTGCTCAGCCCCTGCCGGTACGTGTAGTCCTTTTTGTAACGCCGGGCAAAAATCATGATGATCTGCCCTAAAATCATGACATAGATCATTCCCCAAAGGAAAATGATAAGCAGCCAGTACCAGGAGATACTGCTGATGAGATGCATGATTTCGTGATAGTTATCCTTCAGTGCAAACCACAGAGAAACAGCGGTCAGTCCGATGATGACTACAAAATTTAAGATATAACTCCGTAATGAACTTTTCATGAACCCTCAACTGCCTTCCTGCCAAAGCGCGAACGCTGCGCTTCTCTACCCCCGTTTGCGTTCCTGCAGCTCCTCATATACACGCGTATAAAATTCCTTCCAGATGCTGAGCACATTCTCCTTGGAATAATATTCGCTGATATAGGCACTGTCAGCTGCACAGCGCGCATAATAGGCCGGATCCTCATGCAGCCTTCGAATCAATTCGGCAAAGCTGTCATTATCATCGGCCATCTGATATTTCTTAAATAAGATATCCTCATACAGCTCCAAAGAGCGCAGAACCATTGGTCTGTGCAAATTGACCGCCTCCAGTATCGCCATTGGAAACAGCTCATTATAGGATGGCATAAACAGCACATCCGCCATATTGTAAATATCATTCATATCACTTCTCGGGATAATGCCTGGAAACTGTACGTTTGCCGGCGGATTCTCCACAACCTTCTTCAGCTCCTCATAGCCGTCTGTAATTTTTCCAAACGAAAAGCCTCCGCACCAGACAAAGCGCACATCCGGCAGCTTTTTCGCAACGTCAACAAAGTCCAGAACGCCCTTTCGTGTCTGTACCTGTCCGACACCGATGACAACAAATTCATCCGCTTTGATCCCATACTGCTCACGGATGGCATTGCGCTGCTCCACCGGCTTCACATGAAACTGCTCCTTGGATACATAATTCGGAATATAGATCATCTTTTCCCTGGCAATTCCGTATTTCTCCAGCTCCTTCATAAAAATCGGATTTACAACAATCAGATAATCCGCTGTTTTATAGAAACTGATCACATATTTTTTAAACACCGAAAACAGTGCCTTCGGAAGCTGTATACTTCCATTCAGCGTATCCGGTAGAAAATGCACATAGCATACATTGGCATTTTTATTATTCTTCATCTTCAGATAATTCTGCGGATCAATGGTATGAGAATGAATGATATCAGCCTTCTTTCCGCTGTTGATTTCAACGGTAAACAGATCACTCGCACCTTCCTTAACCAGATTTACCTGCTCCAGATAGGCACTCCCCACACCCTGTCCTTCCACCTTGTCGGCACTGGACAGCATATTGATTACGATTTTCTTATCCAAATCCATTCCTCCGCTTCCTGTTCACATGGTTTTCATAACCACCTTAAATTATTATACCATAAACCTGTAGACGTTGAAACTCATAATGCAAGTATTACAAGTTTGTAACTAAGAGCATTCCTTTAAAACCTGCAGATGCAGCAGAGCAGCAAGGTGCAGACAGGCACGGCGAAGCCTTCGATTCAGCGTGCTTTCCACAATGTCTCCCTGATGGCGCAATACCAGCTCCCGTTTCAGGCCTCGCACGTATACATCCAGCAGCAGCTCCTTTTCCTGCTCCTCCAGCTGTAGAATTCCCTGTAAGAGAACATAGGCCCGCTGGTCCTGCTCCATCACCTTTTCCCTTGCTCTTCGCTGACGCTCCATCGCGTCCAGCACGGGATCCCTATGTACATATCCGCCGTTTCTCGATGTCTGGACAATGCTGCGGGTATAGTTCAGATAATCACTTAGTTCATCCTCCACCTGCAGCTGTACACAATCCTCTCCATACAGCACGCTGTGCAGACGCAGCGAGGCCGTATACTGCTTCAAAAACAAAAGCTGGCGCTTCATATTGCGAATTGTCTGTGCTTCATCGACACAGGGCTCATAAAAAAATTCAGTCTCCTTCATCCGTTTACCTCCTATATATTCTTATATACGAATGAAAAGTACCGAATTCCTAAATTTTATTAAAATATTTGATTTTTTTCAAAAATACTGAAGACGATTTCCTTTTGTCGTCCATGGGAAGCCCAGCGTGCTGCATTGCCAGCATAGTCATAGGCGTGTCCATTTTCCAGCTTGGATAGGATTGCCCCGAGCAGAATATCGCGAATATTGCGGGTATCGGAGAAATAAGCAAGTGCTTCCCCTCTCATACAGGCAAGAATGGCATCGGGACAGCCCAGCTCCTGTTCACTGTCATCGACGACCTGAAATCCGCGCTCCCAAAGCTGCTGTACGATATCCTGTGACAGACGGCTGTTTTTGTATACGACAGAGGGTGTATTGTCGCATTGTACAGACAGCACTTCGCCATCAGCCGCCGTACACTGCTTCAGCCTATGATATACCCGGCAGCCAATCCCTTCCACATACGTGTACATGATATCACGCTTTGGAAAATAGACAATAGCCAGACGGACATCATGCTCATGAAGAATGGCACTGCAGATTGACCAGGTATCCTTCTGGTGCAAATATTCCAGAGTTCCATCGATCGGATCCAGTACAAGCGTATAATCATAGTCCTGTTTCAAAAAGCAGGTGCGGCTTACCGTATCCTCCTCCACATCCAGACTCAGTACAGCCTGATATTCCGGTAACAGAGACTGCAACAGAATTTCCTGAACAATTTCATCGGCTCTGGTTTTGGCTTCCCGCATACGCAGATGGCGTTCATCCTCATCCTCCACCAACTCCACCTGTTTACCCTCATTGACAATGGTTGCCTGCATCATGTTCGCAACAATGCCGGCAGTTCGTACAGCACAAAACAGGCATTCATACAATTTTTGATAGTTCATTTTTTCTCCCTTCTCCATGACTTATCATCTTATACTTCAGCGTTCAAAGCTATATTTTCATGATTCTGTATGCAGTTCAGTATACTATCGCTTATCGTAAAAAACAAGTCCTCGCGAATGATTGATTTACAATTCGTCCCATCATCTGCTTATCATCGCAGAGGTGGTGAACTTCTGTCTGTTATGAATTACATACAGAAAAGAGCTGTGACAGCACAGCCCCTTTGATTATGCTTGTTATAGCTTTTCAGGATAGATGTAGGGATTGCAGAATCGCAGGTGAATATCATCTTAAACGTCCAGTATATTCATAGCGTCCATTGCACTGACATTGATTCTCTGTACCAGTTTTTTACATGTAGAAATGTTGCTTCCACTTTCCCTTCTACCTTGCCTTCAGCTTATCCCTGTAATAAGCCCTGTTCAATACCTCTTTGTTCAATGAAATCGCGAAAGTTACACATATCCATAACCTCCTGATCTATCTCCTTCTCCATCAGTATACCATACGTCCTTTGTAATTGTTCCTTTTTATCCTCTACTGCGGAATTTTTTATAGACAAAATCTATAATAGTATATAGAGGTACCTGCTGCTTCGTTTCATACGCAGGAACGGATGCAACAAAAACAAGGCAGTCCTTACCGCCGACAAGCGGTGTTCAGCTGTAAGCTACTTAATCATCGTAAAGAATGAATGAAAGCATAAGAAAAAACGCTTCTAGCAAGCGGTTGATCTACTGAAAGGCCGGAGCCTTTGCGGATGGATACCATGTGAATGGGTTGTAGTATTTATATAGTTACTCATATACCAGCCTCTCCTTTTTTGTATCTACAGTGTAGCATAAAACCTACGAAACATAGGAAAATAAAATATACATACTTGAAAAGAGCAGATGATTCTTTTTCATTAGGTGCACAGGATTTTGAAAACCGCAGACATATGATAAAGAGTGTCCTTTATCATAAGATAAAAAAAGCCAGCCGCTAGGACTGACTGCTGATACGGTAACGCTTTAAGAATTCTTTGGTACGCTCCTGCCTTGGATGCTCAAACAGCTGCTGTGGAGTACCCTCCTCTGCAATCACACCCTTGTCCATAAATACGACACGGGAGCTGATATCATGAGCAAACTGCATCTCATGGGTCACGACGATCATCGTCAGACCTTCTCTGGCCAGATCCTTCATCACATCCAGAACATCGCCAACCATTTCAGGGTCCAGTGCACTCGTCGGCTCATCAAACAGCAGAACCTCCGGCTCCATGCACAGGGCACGGGCGATGGCTACACGCTGCTTCTGTCCGCCGGACAGCTGCATGGCACTCGCATTCGCAAAGGACTCCATACCAACCTTTTTCAGGAACAGCATCGCCTTTTCCTTCGCATCCGCCTTGCTTCGCTTCAATACCTTGATCTGTCCGAGCATACAGTTTTCCAGCACACTTTTATTATTAAACAGATTGAAGGACTGAAACACCATACCAACATGCGTTCGATGTTCATTGATATTGATTTCACCCTTCAGAATATCCTTGTCATGATACAGGATTTCTCCGGCATCCGGAGTTTCCAGCAGATTGATGCAGCGAAGCAGCGTGGACTTGCCGCTTCCACTGGAGCCGATAATGGTAATAACCTCACCCTTGTCACAATGAAAATCAATGTCATTCAAAACCTCCAGCGAACCAAAATGCTTTTTCAGATGCTTGATTTCTATGATGCTATTCATATACTTCACTCACCCTTTCTACCGGTACGCTCTGAGAAGACGGCCCGGATGATCTCGGCATATTCATGCGCCCCTCAACAAAGGAGAGAAGCTGGGTTGCCAGTGTCGTCAGCAGTAGATACAGAATAGCCGCTACGATAAAGGTCGGTACATACAGCATCAGACTTCCTGCAACGGAGCTGGACTGGAAATACAGTTCAATCACACCGATGACATTCAGCATGGAGCTGTCCTTGATATTGACAATAAATTCATTTCCGATCGAAGGGAAGGAATTACGAATCGCCTGAGGTAAGATAATGCTCATCATCGTCTGTGTGGAGGTCATCCCCAGACTGCGGGCTGCCTCATTCTGTCCCTTGTCAATCGACTGGATACCGGCACGGATGATTTCTGCCATATATGCCCCTGTATTGATGGAAATAATCGTAATACCGGCAGTTACCGGTGACCAGTTCAGTACCGGACGAAGACCGTGATAGATGATCAGCGCCTGTACCATCATCGGTGTTCCACGAAAAATCCATACATACAGACCGACAAAGCCGTGCAGTATCTTTTTAATTATGCGGGATACCGGTGCATCGCGCTCTTCTATACGCACAGCACGGATACCTCCCAGCAGCAAACCGATCAGTAATCCGATCAGTGTACCGCACACCGCCAGAAGCAGTGTTATCTTAATCCCATACCAGAACAGCGGAATGTTGTCCTGAAAAATCCACCAGGCCTGGGCAAACATCCCATCCGGTTTTGCGGATGCTACTATCATCATGGTAATCTCCTATTCTGTTTTGTTATTCTGTTTTCGGCTGACTCTCTCTTGCTTCCTTCATCCACTGATCTCTTGTTTCCTTGGAAATTCCATCCAGTGATTTCTGTACAGCATTGAACAGCTCGGAATCACGGCTTCCCTCTTTCAGACCGACAGATACGGACGTGTCAATATCAAAGCCCTTGCCCTTCGCAAAGTGAACGATTGTTAAATCCTTATTCGCTTCCACGGCCCCCTCGGCAACCGGAAGCTCTGCTGTAATGCCATCCACTTCCTTGTTCTGCAGGGAGAGGATCATTTCCGGATACGTTGCCTTTGGTGTCGCATGCTTTACACCCTTGATCTGATCGATAATCGTATCATAGTTCGTGCTCTTCTGTCCGATGATGGTCTTACCCTTGAACTGCTGGATATCATTGAATTTCGCAGCCTTGTCCCCCTTGCGTACAATCATAACCATTTCGGATTCATAGTACGGGGATGTGAAGTCAATTCCGTTTTCACGTGTTTCATCCTTTGTCATACCGGCAATAATCGCATCGATTTCACCGGATTCCAAAGCCGGCTGCAGGCCGTCCCAGGATACCTTTTTGATGACGATCTCACGATCGAGATCCTTTGCAATCTGACGTGCAACACGTACATCATAACCGTCACAGAAGCCGGCACCGCCAATGGAAACACTCGTTTTCGTCTGTTCCTTCGTCTGCCAGTTAAACGGCGCATAATTGCACTCCATACCAACCGTAAAGGTTTCCTTTCCTGTATTCTTTGAAACATTCTTGTCGTCATCACTGCTGCCGCATCCAGTCAAAAGCAGTGTCATGGCAAAAGCTGCCGTTACTAGTTTTTTCTTCATAAATAGTCCCTCTTTCTTTTTTTCTTTTCACATATACCGCCTGTGTATACACCATCGGTGAAATACCATGGAATAACAAAAAAGCCGTGCTATTACACGACTCTCACACATAAAGCAGAGTTGTTAATAGCTCCTCTTCTTAACGAAGGAGTGCCATGAGTATTTCCCATGACCCCAGAAGTGCATCCGCCAATGCAGCCTCTTCGGCGATGATTACCTTTCAAAGCTATCCCGGTCTGCCGACTCCAGCTTTTACTCTGACGCATCGCTGCCTCTATACGATTTTTCTGTCTTATATACTTTAGCTTAAATCCCGACATTTGTCAATGGCCCCTGAATATTTCATGAAAGTTTTTCAGTTTCTTTCATTTTCCGTGTGCGCTTCAGATATAGAATAAGAGCAAGCAGACCCAGCCCGAGGGCACCACCTGCCGTATCAATCAAAACATCCTTGAGCTGTCCGCTTCTGCCAGGGACAAACAGCTGATGAAATTCATCCGTTGCCGCATAGGCAGCCGTAGCCGCCAGTGCCAGTAGCAGCCATGGCTCCTTTTTGTATTCCCGTATCGTAAGACCAAATAAAATGGCCAGTACCGCATATTCACTCATATGTGCCGCCTTGCGTACCAGAAAGCTTGTCATATCCCGAATGATTTCATTCCTCATGATATCCAGAGAGAATACAGCATCCAGAAGGTGCACAAAGAAATCGCTCATTTCCTGAGAATCATCCGCAACCTGTGCGGAGAACCAGAAAATTACAAGCATCCAGATAATGCACAGGATGGCATAGCAGTGTTTCTTTTTCATGCATATCACCCTGTGCATCATTATAGAATAAGATCGGTAAAAATACCAGTATATTTTTACCTCAGCATCATGTTTATGGATAGAGTCGTATCATTTCTCCTGAGCATCCGATGGTATGGTATCCACGGTTTTAAAGTCATAGCCAAGATCCTTCATATTTTTGATAAAGGTATCCATCGCTTCATAATTCCCCTTATTGCTCGGATGCAGCAGATAAATCGCCCCCTCATGGTAATGCTCCATCATCGTCTTCAATGCCTCACTGCCCGAAACATCACTTGCATAATCGTAATAGGCATGACTCCAGAAATAATTGCTGTAACCAAGGTCCTTTACCAGCTTCATCGCACGCTCACTGCTGCCGCCCTTCGGAAAACGGAAAACCTTTTTCATCGGCTGCCCGGTAACCTCCATATACGTTTTTTCTGTCTCCGTAATCTCTGCAACAAATTTATCGATGCTGGAGGCATTCGCCAGTGTTGTCATATCGTAATGATGCCAGCTGTGATTTCCGATTACATTGCCATCCTGAACAAGCTGCCGGATAAAATCTGCTTCTGTTTTAATATAATTTCTGGTCAAAAAATAGGTCGCCTGCACATCATTCTTTTTCAGGACCTCCGCAATCTGCTTGATATAGGTGATATCATTGCCACCCTCATCAAAGGTCAGATAAATTACTTTTTCTTTCGGTCCCTGATAATAGGAATCGTATTTCTTTAACAGCTTTTCATCCTTGGCACCTGTTGTCCGCTGATGATCCTTGCTTTTATTAAACCACCATTCCTCCATGGTGTTGTCATAGCTGTCATGATCATAATACAGCTTTGTATTCGTTGGATCAGCACATACCTGAACACTGCGCTTTACACTTGTGGTATTGCCGCTGGCATCCTTTGCCGTATAGGTCAGCGTATACGTACCCTGTTTTTTCATATTTACACTGCCTTTTCGTTCCACGCTTTTGCTTACATCCCCGTCATAATTATCACTCGCCTGATAGCCCGGCTCCTGAAAGCTTCCATTTTCAAACACTCGGATAGACGAGCCGCCCTTCAAATTGATCTTCGGCGGTGTCGTATCAATGACATTGACCTTGCGCTCCACTGTTTTCTGATATTTATCAAAGGTATAGGTCAGCGTATAGGTCCCCAGCTTCTTCGTATTCAGATTCCCCTCTACCTTTACCTCATCACTGTAATCGGAGAAACGAAACCTTGCCCGGGCCCCCGGATCCTGAAAGCTGGTATTCACTTCCATCTCCATCGTCTTTGCACCGTTTAATGCCAATAGCGGCGTAAACAGTCCGCTGAAAAACAGCAGCTTTATCAGCAGGGCCGCCACCATGACCCCAATCAATCCCATAATTCCATATATAATATTCTTGCAGCGTCTGCTCACATGCATCACCTCTACACTAACGATATGATATGCAGCCGTGATTTATGCCGTATACAGGTATTGGATAACAATACTTATAGCAGCTGTTTCTTTGACAAATCCAGTCCCATACATTTGTAAGGAAACACACATGCAATATAGGAAAGCATCTAAAACTACATCCTGTAGCTGATGAAAAATATCCGCTCCGCATACTGTATTCTGTAAATAACCATGAAATAATAAAACATATGGCAGGTGATGAGCATGAAGAAAATCCCCATTGGGTTGAAGGATTACCGCAAGCTGAAGGAAGAAAACTATTATGTCGTGGATAAGAGCCTGATGATTAAAGAATTTATGGATCGGGGCAGCGAAGTCACCTTAATCACACGGCCAAGGCGCTTTCACCGAAATATTGCCGATACCTTTGGTATCCGACAAGAGGCGCGCTAGTAGCGGGAAAAACAATCAATATGAGTAGGCGCCTGCCCGCCCATGGCGTGCTTGCAGAATTTTTTGATGTCACAAAGGATTCACGGGACATTTTCAAAGACACTGCCATTATACAAACAGAATATGCAAGGGATATCAATTCATATCCGACTATTTTTCTATCCTTCGCAGATGCAAAGGGTGATAAGGATAATATCGTCATGCAGATGAAGCTCCAACTGTTAAAGGAATATAAAAAAAATGAGCAGGTACTTGAACATATCGATCGGTTTGAAAAGCCCGGATTTGATTTAGTATGGATGGTATGTCCCATTTACAGGATGGCTCTTTACAGGCAGTTGTAAATGCTATCAGCTTTCTGATGACAAAATGCCATCAATATTACGGAAAATGGGTAATGCTGTTCATAGACGAATAGGCGCTGCCCGCCCATGGCGTGACGGGTACAATATGGGAGGCATCGACATCTACACTGCTAGTGGGCAGAGCCTAATCCATGGTCTGTTATAAATTACCTGGATAGAAAGCAGTTAATTCCTTTCTGGGTGAATACCAGTTCAAATAAAATGATAAAAGCTGCTATGCGTGAGTGTGATAAAACCTTCAAAGAAGGATATGAAGAGCTGATCGAACGTGGGACAGTCACAGCTTTGGTTAATTATGAAGCTTCGTTCTACGAAATCAAAAATACCAGCAGCCTTTGGGGATTGTTTGCGCCTCAGGCAGGCAGTGCCTGAACGCCGGTTACCTGACAACAAAAACTACGCTGGATGCGTTAGAAGGCAGATATGTGTTAAGAATACCAAACAAGGAAATAAAAAGAGAATTCCAATCACTGACAGCCTATTATTTTCATACAGACGAAAGCAGTGTAACTATGCTGCTGGAGGATCTGTTACAAGGAAATCTGGAGAAGTTCGCCTTACGCTATCAAGCCATATTGGAGGATACTGCCAGCTATTATGACCTTGTGAATAAAAACTCCTATCAGGCCCATTGGCCCGCAGTGCGTACGTTACTTTTAGGTATGCTTATGCCTTTAGAAAACAGCTATAAGATCATCAGCAATCGTGAAAAGGGGCAGGGCAGATTTGATATCTGTTTAGAAAGCAGAAAGCAGGACAAACCATCCTTTCTTTTTGAATTGAAGTATACAAAGGATGATTCTGTAAATCTTAAGAAACTGGCCATGCAGGGATATGAACAGATCCTTGCTAAGCAATATGATCATGGCTTGCATCATGTGATACGAATCGGGCTTGCCCATCGCGGCAAACAGGTGGAATTATACACAGAGAAATAATCTGTAATAACACGTAAAAACGCAGTCTGAGAGCAGGCTGCGTCTTTTACTTATATCATGAATCTCTATCATGAGGATACTTCTTTCATACTTATGTCTACAAATTTAATCACAAGCAGCTTCTTTTGTATAATGAAACATTGCAATAATCTGCTCTGCACATCGGATACCGTCAATTGCCGCTGAAACGATTCCACCGGCATATCCCGCTCCTTCTCCGCAGGGATACAGTCCGGAAACGGATAGACTCTGCAAATCCTCTTTCCCTCGTTCCAGGCGAACGGGGGAGCTGCTTCTTGTCTCCACTCCGGTCAAAACAGCATCTCCCATCGCAAAGCCCTTCAGTTTATGATCCATAGCAGTGATTGCCTCTTCCATTGCGCTTGTCACATAAGCAGGAAGCACCTCATGCAGATCACAGGGAGTTACACCCAGTGCATAGCTTGGCTGAACACTGCCCATCGCTGTGCTTGCACGATGCTTCAGAAAATCTTCAACCCGCTGTGCAGGTGCACGATATGCTCCACCTCCAAGTACAAACGCTTTCTTTTCCAATGCCTCCTGATAGGCGATTCCATCCAGTGCATGCTCCCCATAATCCTCCGGACGTATCTGTACAAGCAGCGCACTGTTGGCATTTTCCCGGTCACGGGCATGTTCACTCATTCCATTGACGACCACACCGCCTTCCATGGAAGTGGATGGAACGACGCTTCCCCCCGGACACATGCAGAAGGTATAGACGCCACGGCCGTTGGATGCGGTATGTGTTAATCTGTATTCTGCCGCAGAAAGCCGCGGATGTCCGCAAAGCGTCTTATACTGCGCTTCGTTGATCAGCGTCTGTGGATGCTCAATTCTGGCACCGATTGCAAACGCCTTGGGTTGCATGGTCACACCGCGCGCATGCAGCAGCCGGTAGGTATCCCGAGCGCTGTGTCCAATGGATAAAATTAACTGATCCACCGGTATTTCCTCATCGTTGACAACAATCCCGCGCAGCTCCCCCTGTTCAATTATCAAATCCTGCAGGCAGCTTGAAAAGCGCACCTCTCCACCCAGCGCTATGATTTCCTCGCGCAGGCGCTTCACAATGTCACGCAGCAGATCTGTTCCGATATGCGGATGTGCCGTATACAGTATATCCTGTGGCGCACCAAAGCGGACAAGCTCCTCCAGAACCTTATGTACACGCAGATCCTTGGAGCGGGTAGTCAGCTTTCCATCGGAAAACGTACCGGCTCCCCCCTCACCAAACTGCACATTGCTCTGCGGGTCCAGCTTACCGTTTTGCCAGAAATCCTCTACACTCCTGACTCGATCCTCCACACACTGTCCGCGTTCAATAACAAGCGGATAGTAGCCCATCTGTGCCAGCAGCAGCGCCGCAAACATACCGGCAGGACCAAAGCCGACAACTACGGGACGATGCGTTAAGCCGATGACACCCTTTTTCGGATATGCATAATGGTACTCCTGCACGCGACTGACATCCTTAAAGTGCTTTCTAAGCACCTGCTCCTCATGCTTTACTCTGCAATCAATGCAATATGTAAAATGCACATCCTTCGCCCTGCGAGCATCCAGACTCTCCCGATAGATTCTCCATGATAGCAGGTCTTCACTGGAGATATGGAGTTTGTTTATAATTTTATCCGGCAGCTGATCCAGTGATTCTGAAAGTGTCAGCTTGATTTGTTGTATACGCAGCATGATATTCCTCCTATTCAGGCATAAAGATGCTTTAAAAACTTAACTTTTCTGGAACATATAATTATAATGCAGGACATAATGAGCGTCAGCAGCATAACAAGTCCGTAAACAGCCAGAGAATTCATCAGCGGCCATACCCGAAGCAGCAGATTAACAAACATAATATGCATGACATAAATCAGCAGTGATAAAACACGCAGTGTCTTGTATACCTTGCTTTGCGGCAGATGAATACGAAGCAATCCCAGAAACAGAAAGAACATACATGGCAGCAGCATGGCATACATACTTGTCAAATCATGCATGAAGCCGTTATCTTTCAGTGCGAAGCATTCCGCAAACAGCAGTCCGGCGCTGAGCAGGAATCCCAGCAGTACCTGCCAGTTTTTCAGGTACAGTGTCCGCTGTGCAAACAGGGCCCCCATAGCGATAAACATCACGCCGAAGAACAGGCCGTTGCGTGTTGTGGAAAATACCTGCAGATATGCCTGATATACGCTTTGTATCCCAGGAATCTGCATCAGATAACCACCGTAAACATTACCAGCCATGCCGATCAGATACAGGAGAAATCCAAAAAGAATCGTTTTGCCAAGACCCAGCTTAAAAAGGCAGATGTAAACAACAGGCACTGCAACCAGCAGCGCAGGCAGAAACCAGAGGTGGTAAAAGCTTCCGGTAAAAAAGAAATCACGAACGTACAGCAGCACACTGTTTACGGTAATACCATCCTGCCCCTTCAACAGCAGATAGGTAAAGGGCAGATACAGAATGGTCCAGATGATATAGATTTTACAGAGCCTCCACAGATAGTGCTTCAGCTGTGCTTTGTTTTCGTAATCATTGTATTCGCGTTTGAAATCCAGCTTACGGAAAAACAGAAAGCCGCTCGCCACAAAGAAGAACGGTACCGCCAGTCTGGCCAGAATCTGTACAAGGATAAAGTTGCCGGTGGCATCCACATCCAGCAGCGGCCCGGTGTGAATGCAGACCACCAGAAATGCACTTATGAATTTTGCAACATCCAGCGCGTAGTAAGTTTTTCGTTCCACGTTAATCATCCATCCCTTCTCTTGAAAAATAGCCACACCTGCTGTGGCTATTTGTATATTCTCGGTACCCGCTGTGAAATCCAGCAGAGTGTTTCATTGTTTATGGTATGTGCAAGTCTGCTGAGCTCATCAACGGAAAGAACCTCATCACCGTCACACCCGATCAGAGTAGCGACATCGCCTTCACTCACACCATCAAGTCCGGTGATATCCACCATCATCTGATCCATACAGATATTGCCGATAATGGGAACACGCCTGCCATGCAGCAGCACACAGGCTCCCTGATTGGATACACTGCGCGGAAAACCATCCGCATATCCGACAGCCAGTGTTGCCACCCTCGTACAGACTTCCGCCTTGAAATGACGGCCGTAGCTGACCGTAACACCGGGCTGAATATCCTTTACCAGGGAAACATTTGCCTTCCATTCCATGATGGGCTGAAACTGCGGTGCCGTGCGAATTGCCAGTGCATCATCGCTGGTAACTCCCATCCATAATAGACCCGGACGTACATAATCATAATGCAGGTTCGGATAATTTAAAATTCCATAGCTGTTCTGCAGATGCGTTGTACCGGGGTCAATCCCTTCTGCACGCAAATCCGCCAGAACACGTTCAAACAACGCAATCTGGTGATTGGTGAAGGCACAATTTTCCTCATCCAGACAGTCACTGACACTGAAGTGGGAGAAAATACCGCAGACATCCAGATACTCCAGACGGTACAGCGCTTTGATATCCTCGATATGATATGCATGATCCTGTGCGATAATACCGATTCTGGACATACCGGTATCCACCTTGGCATGTGCTTTGACAACAACATTCTGCTCTTTAGCATATGCGTTCAGCTTTTCTGCATACTCCTTTGATACCAGCGTCTGGATCAGGGAAGCCTCGTTCAGATAATGAAAATGAACAGGCGGCGTATACCCCAGCACCAGAATCGGACTTTGGATGCCGTTTTCACGCAGTCGAACGCCTTCGTCAACACTGCTTACTCCAAAAAAGTCAATCCCCTGCTGTTCCATCATTCGGGAGCATTCCACATCGCCGTGCCCATAGCCGTTCGCTTTGACGATTGCCATAATCTTGCTTGTAGAGGGAATCAGCTTCTGTACTTCCTTTATGTTATGTGAGATCCTGTTCAGATCAATTTCCAGCCAGGAACGCGTATTGCTCTTCAGCACATTTTCCACCTTCTTCATTCTTCCATTGCCAGTGCAACAAGCTTGTCAATCAGTTCCGGAAACGGAATACCGGCCTCCTTCATCATAGTCGGATAACGGGAGGTGTCGGTAAAGCCCGGAATGGTATTGACTTCATTCAATATGATGGTATCCTCCGGTGTCACAAACATATCAACACGGGTCATTCCCTTGCAGTTCATGGCACGATATGCCTTTTTTGCGATTTCTCTTGCTTCCTCAAACAGCTTCGGACTGATTCGTGCCGGACAGTAGATATGGGAATCCACCATCTCATATTTCCCCTCATAATCGAAGAAAGGCGCAGCTGTTTCGATTTCATCCACACTGCCCGCAAAAAGCTCCTTGTTTCCCATCACAGCTACTCCGATTTCAAAGCCCTCAATGGTTGTTTCCAAAATAACCTTGCCCTTGCCGTCATGATAGAAGGCATCCTTCATCGCTTCCTCAAAGCCGTCAAAGGACTCCATCCTGTGAATTCCAAAGCTGCTTCCGGCATTGGCCGGCTTGATGAATATCGGAAGTCCCAGCGTTTCCTTCGCATGCTCGTATACTTTGCGATAATCCAAATCATCCGCCTCATATACGCATACAAACGGCGCACATGATATACCGGCATGCTCCATGACGATATGTGCCATTTCCTTATCCATACAGATCGCACTGCTCATGTGCCCGCAGCCGACGTATGGGATGCCACTCAGCTCAAACAAGCCCTGAATCGTTCCGTCCTCTCCGTTTTTTCCATGCAGAATCGGGAAGATGCAATCCACCTCAATGCGTGTAAAGGTTCCATCCGCATGCAGCTTCAAAAAGCCCCTGCAGCCTTCACTGCTGGACAATACACACGGTGTACAGTGCTCCTCACACAGCCAGGTATCATGCTCGATACCATCCACATCACCATCATATGCATACCATTTCCCATCCTTGCTGATTCCGATGAAAATAAGCTCATAGTGCTCTTTATTGATTTTGTGAATCAGACTTCCCGCAGAATGCAGGGATACCGGGTATTCACTTGACTTTCCTCCGAATATAATCGCTAATTTTATCTTTTCCATATATATGTACTCCTTACTGTTGTTCCTTTACCAGCTCATCCACCACTTCATCCAGCTTCATTCCGCGGCTTCCCTTCACCAGCAGCATGCATTCCTTATGCATATAGGGTCTCAGGTAGTTCAAAAGCTCTTCCTTATCTGTAAAATGACGCACCAGTGTATGCTCCATATTATCTCTTGCCCCCTGTGCAATATAACATGCCATGTCTCCGATTGTGAGAACCTCCTGCAAATGATAGCTGCTGATATCCTTACCCAGTGTGTAATGAATCATATCACTCGTTTCTCCAAGCTCCAGCATATCGCCCAGCACCGCCAGTTTATAGGGTATGTCAAATTCCTCCATGGTATCCACCGCAGCCAAGGCACTCTGCGGATTGGATTTATAGGAATCATTCAAAATCAGACACTGATTCACCCTGACTAGCTCATTGCGCAGTCCGGTCTTCTCCACGCTTGCAAAGCCCTGCGCTATTTCTTCCTCATCCAGCCCAAGTGCCCTTGCAGCGATCCATGCCGCTGTGGCATTCATCGCCTGATGCTTTCCAATCATGTCCAGGTGGTACACCTGATCTTTGATGGAAAAACACAGACCGTCTGGCAGCTGACGCACCTGATGCACGACTACATCATTTTGCTCATCCTTACCAAACGTACGGATTTTAATGCAGCCCGGTATCTGCTTTTCAATGGCGGCATTGCGCAGAAGCTGCTGATCTCCATTATAAATCAGCAATCCATGCTCCCCAAGCCCCTCTGTAATCTCCATCTTCGCTCTGGCTATATTCTCCATGGTTCCAAGGTTTTCCAGATGTGCAGTACCGACATTGGAAATAATAGCGATATCCGGACGCACGATCTGTGTCAGAAAGGAAAGCTCCTGCAGATTCTCCATTCCCATTTCCACAACCGCAGCCTCACAGTTTTCCGACAAAGAAAGAAGTGTTAACGGTACACCGATTTCATTATTGAAGTTTCCAAGTGTTTTCTGCGTAATAAAATGCTTTGCAAGTACGGAGGCAAGGATATCCTTCGTACTCGTTTTTCCATTGCTGCCGGTAACTCCGACAACCTTCATATTTAGTTGATCACGATAAGCCTTAGCCAGCTGCTGCAAAGCTGCTGTTGTATCATCTACTAGAATGACGACAATCTCCTTGGGAGGATTCGCTTCCCTTCGTTCCCACAAGACAGCCCTCGCACCGTTATCAATGGCCTGCTGCACATAGGCATGCCCGTTGTTGTTCGCTCCATGAATCGGTATATACAGGTTTCCCTCTACCACCTTTCTGGAGTCAATGCAGACACCCTGTATTTTTTCCTCAATATCTGCATTTTCTATGTAATCCGCATCCAGCATGCGGATAATAGCGTCTATCGATCGGATAATCATATGGTTCATCCCTTCTGTTTCCTATTTTCCTAAGCGCTTCTGTTCTCATGAAACGAAATAGGACTATATACACGCTAAATATTATATCATAAGCATCAGAAGTTGAAGCAAAGAATTTCGTAAAATTCATCAGCTTACGTAAATCGTAAGAATGTAAGCCTTTAACGAACTACACGGCAAAAAAAACCACCGGAGTCAACACTGCAGCACCGTGGTTTATGAAACAGGGTATTGTGAGAATGGAATCACCCTGCACGCTTTTTTATACCGGCATCCACCCTTTAAGATGCACAGCTGCCTAGCGCTTCATGATTGGAGAATAGATTTCCGTGATATTCTCTTCCATATCTGCCACCTCGTCCGGATGCGTGATGTAAACATCATACGGCGGAAGCCGATAGGTATAGCCTTCCGTTTCCATCCATTCCTGATGCCTTGCATAGACGGAAGGAATCTGGTGATAGCTTCCTCTGCATACGGTGCGGATGCACAGCCCCGGTGAGAAATCACGCGTACCCGTAACCCGCTCCTTTACCGGAATTGCAAATTCCATATCGAAGCCTTCATCCTGATACTCCTTGCTGTGATACATGGAAAGCGGCGCCTTGCAGATGGTCAGCTGTTCTTTGCGAATTTTTTCAAACAGCGGCTCATAAAAGGAAATAAAGCCCTTTGCACAGTCCTCCATATTTACCATGCGCCGTGTCGATAAAAGAAACATCTCCGGTTCCTCGACCAGCTGTATATCTATATCATCCAGATATGACATGATCATCTCTTCTTTCTGCACTGTCGCTACATCCGCTTCCAGCTCATGAAGAGTCTGCTGCATCCAGAGTATCTGCTCCTGCAATACTTTGCGATGGGAAAGCAGGGCATTTTGCAATAGCTTTGATTCTCCCTGCTCCTCCCATTTCAGCAGTGTACGGATTTCATCCAGTGAAAAGCCGTATGTCTTCATACGGTTGATAAACAGCATATCCTTCAGCTGTTCGATGGCATAATAGCGGTATCCGCTTTCTGCCTTGATACAGATTGGATTCAAAAGATCAATCGTTTCATAGTATCGCAGCGTTTTGGTGGAAACCTTGCATATTTTGGAAAACTCACCGATTGTCAGCATATTTATTCCTCCTGTTAACCTTTATATTAAACCCTTACCCTGGGGACAAGTCAACCCGCAAAATACGTGCTCACTGCCTGGATGAAATGCAGATCTGCCATGCGGATGCACAGATAAGACGCGATTACGTTGTGTTCCCCAAGCCTGCAATCATCGTTATCGTCTGCTGTATGAAAAAGGAAAGCCGGTTATCCTATAGACAGCCACAGCTTTCCTTTTCTACTGGTAAAACAGAATTATATGCTTGATATCAGATTCACCTAACCGGTAGGTCAAAATAACGCATATCTTATCTTACAGCTCCTCCAGATAAGCCTTTAAAAGTGTAAAGGTCGCATCGAAGGATGCCAGATCCAGCGCTTCCTGCGGTGTATGAATATCCTGCATCTTCGGTCCCATGGTAACGATATCCATATCCTCATCCATGGCTTTGAAAACACCGCATTCCAGACCACCATGCACAGCCACCAGCTGCAGCTCTTTTCCCAGCACCTTTTGACATACTGCTTTCAGGCATTCACGCATAGGAGAATCCGCACGATAGCTCCATGCCGGATATCTTGCCTCATGCTCGCTGTGAAAGCCGAATACCTCCGCAAGCGCATCCATCTCCATCGCCAGTGTATCCACATAGGATTCCATAGCTCCGCGTAAGGAAGCGTTGATGATGATTGCCTCCTCTTGCGTTGTCACAACACCGATGTTGCTGGACGCTGTACTCAGTCCTTCAATGCTCATGGAATGATGACGCAGACCGTTTGGCAGTGTCATCAAAAGCGTGATCACCTCTTCACTGTCTTCAATGCATAAGACACCGTCACAAGCCACTTCCTTTACAGCGACGTCAACACCGGCATCACTGAACTCCAGCTCCTTAGCAAAGATGGTTTTCATTTCCTGTACACAGGCCGCAACTGTTTCCAAATCCGCCTGACACACAAATGCCGCAGATGCTTCCCGAGGAATCGCATTGTCCTTGATCCCCCCCTGTATCCAGCTCAGCTGTACACCATACCGTCGGTTCAGCGTGAACAAGACCCGTGCCAGCAGCTTATTCGCATTCCCATGCTCCTTGTCGATTTCTCCGCCGGAATGTCCGCCGTGAAGTCCGAACACATCAATCTGATAGCCGTTTCCATCATGCGGCACCAGAATGCGTTCCTTTTGCATAATGACATTCACACCCCCTGCACTTGTTGTACAGGTGGCATTTTCTCCGCCATCATCCAGATTGATCATTCGCTTTGCCTGAAAATATTCCTTTTTCAGTGCCATGGCACCAAAGAGTCCCACCTCTTCCTGTACTGTAAACACGCATTCCAGAGGCGGGTGCTTTGCATCCGGATCGCTGAGCAGAGCCAGCATATAGGCAACACCGACGCCGTCATCTGCGCCAAGTGTTGTTCCTCTTGCCTTTAGAAAGCCGTCTTCAATATACAGCTTCAGTGCATCCTTTTCAAAATCAAAATCCGTATCCTTGTTCTTTTCGCATACCATATCCGTATGTGCCTGTAGCAGCACAGGGGCATGATCCTCATAGCCGGCTGAAGCATCTTTATAGATGATGACATTATACAGTTCATCCTGTATCCATTTCAGTCCGTGTTCCTTTGCAAACGCCACCAGATACGCACTGTATGCCTGCTCATGATAAGAGCCGTGCGGAATTGCCGTCATTTCTTCAAAATACTTCTGATGAGCCTTTTCATGATTCAAAATATGTTCCATAGATTACCTCCGTATGTTCCCTGCTATTGTACCACATTTCATGAAGAAAACTCTATTTCACACCCTAAAAAGCCCTGATTTTTAAAACGGCATAGAACTGCTGAAACTAGAGCTACTGATAGATCCATACGCCAAGCAGACCGGACAGCAGCATCAATGCAATCGGATTGATTTTCCATTTTCTGCTGATCCATAGCACGATGGTAAAGATAGCGACTGCCGCAGGCTGCAAAGAGGACAGCTTCAAATCCCCGTTTTTGAAAAACGCGATTGCAAGCAGAATCAGTGCAGCGGACATGATCAGCCCCAGCGAGGCTGCCTTCAGGCCCTTCAGTATTTCCATGAAAAAGACGGAGGAAGAAAACCGCTGAAAGATATGATAGAGCACATAGGAAATAAGCACGCCCATACAAATGCAGCCAATGGTGGCTGCCAGTGCTCCGCTGACACCGGCTACCCGCATACCGACAAAGGTCGAGGTATTGACAGCCAGAGGCCCCGGCGTCATTTGAGAAATGGTTATGATATCCGTAAATTCCCGCATGCTCAGCCAGTGATTGGACAGCACCACCTGATCACGAATCATCGGGATGATGGCATAACCGCCACCAATGCTGAACAATCCGATACGGAAAAATGCAAAGAACAGCTGCAGCAGCTTCATATTCGCACACTCCTTCTCTTACAGTAAACACGCATCACACAAAGCAGCGCACTGGCGATGATAAGGATCGCCACGTTGATCTGAAAAAAATAATTCAGCATGCAGACAAGCGGTGTCATGAGTGTAAAAAAGAATTCCTTTTCCTTACAAATCAGTGCGTACATATCCACAATCAAATCCACGATCAGCGCTGCCACACCAGCCTCCATTCCATGCAGGACAGCCTGTACGACCGTATTGTTTTGAATAACGGCATATAGCGTTGAAACTACCGCCAGAATCACTAACGGCGGTAAAATCGCAGCGATACAGCTGATGATCATTCCGCTTACCCCTTTGACACGATAGCCTGCCAGGGCACTCATGTTAATTGCAATCGCACCTGGTGAGGATTGTGCAATCGCCGCAATCTTCATGAGCTCATCCTCGTCAAAATAGGCTTTTTTCTCCACATAATATTTTCGTATCATCGGTATCACCACATAGCCTCCGCCAAAGGTAAAGGTGCTGATAAATACATTGATACTAAACAGCCAGACAATATCTTTATAGCTTTTCATTTTTATCACCATGTTTATGATAGCATTTGACACCGGATACATAAAATTATATTATTTTATAAGATAGATAACCAAATGGTTATGGAGGTGGACATGGATATACGCAGATTCCGAATTTTTCAGGCAGTGGCTCAGGAAAAAAGCTTCACAAAAGCAGCACAGAAGCTGTATATGACGCAGCCTGCCGTATCCAAAGCAATTCATGAGCTGGAGGAAGAACTGCAGCTTCCTTTATTTGAACGGTTTCCAAAGAAGACGATTATGACGCCGGTTGGTGAACAGTTTCTCCAGCAGGTACAGCAGCTGCTGCAGCTATATGACAGCATGAAACAGGATGCTGCTTTGTTACAGGAAGCCTCCATATTACAAATCGGCTCCAGTATTACGATTGCCAATGAGCTGCTTTGTCCGCTGATGAAGCAGTTGCAACAGGCTTACCCGAAGCTGCAAATCCGTGTCACAGTAGCAAGTACCTCAGCGATTCTGGAACAGCTGCAGCAGCATGCGATTGATATTGCGTTTCTGGAGGGTGTCATACAGCAGGATTCTCTAATTGTCCAGCCGCTTTCCTTCTACCAGCTCAAGGCAGTCTGCAGTCCGGATTTTCTTGTCCATCATACGGTAGACAAGCTGAATACCCTGGCAGAGCTTCCTCTTCTCTTACGGGAAAAAGGAAGTGCAATCCGCGAAACCTTTGACAGCTTTATGCTATTGCACGATCTATGTCCGCAAGCCGCTTGGACATCGACCAATTCCACAGTTTTGATGAAGGGGGCGCAGGAGGGCTTTGGAATCGCCATATTGCCGGAGCGAATGGTAAGAAAAAAACTGAAGCAGGGAGAATTATGTGAAATCCAATTGCCGCAGCTAAAGCTTATGAATGTCAATCATATTGTCTATAAGAAGCATAAGCATCTCAATGCCCCTATGCGTGAGCTGTTGAAGCTAGCAGAAAAACAGGAAGCTTATCAATATCATTAAGTTAAGAGGATGAAAACAAACAGGATGCGGTTTTATTTTATCTCATTCTGATAGGATTAAGAGTATTCTGAAAAAAATGCATGACAAAAAGAAGATTTTTCAAGCAATTTATAAACTTTTGAGTTATAATTATATCGTATTAAGAAAAGCGGTAGTTGAAACATACTAGCGTTTGTGATTTCATAAGCCTCTTACATTTTCGATTTTGGCGGATTGGTAAGATATCTTGTGAAATGAGAGTTTCAAGATCAGGCGGGTGACCGCCTTTTCTTTTATAATGCTGGATAAAATAGCGACAATGATGTATCGCCATTTTTTTGTTTATCGCATAAGAATACTTTTTTTCTTACCCTTTCCCTTTGGCTTTTTATTTATTATATGATGAGCCATAATAAAAGATATATTATACAGTATCATCCTTGCCCAAATCTCCTGTTGGATGCTTTCTCGTTTTTTCGCATGAACAGCACACAGATCCGCTGAAAATTTAAGGTCACGGAACGATAATTCTATACCCCATCGAGTATTGTATATTTCTTTTATTTCATCCTTACTAAATTCATCCCGGCTTAAATTTGTGATGATGGATTCATATTCTTCACTACCATCCAGCTTAAATCGAACTACACGGAAATGAAGTACATACTCAGGATTATGTTCATCAATAAAATCAAACGTAGATGTAGTAGATAAGAAACGATATTTCTCTGGTTGAGATTTTATATCTTTGGTCTGTTTTCTTGTCAATGTGATATGTAAATCCAAATCAAATTCTTCATCTGGCAGATTGAATTTTCTTAAAAGACTGGAAATCGAGTGTATATCTTTCACACGTATCAGGAAGGACTTACCCGACTGTATGATATGTGCCATAGTATTCCAGGTTGCATAATTTCTATCTGCGATAAAAATAGCATTATCATCGTGAAAACGTTCAACTATTTTCCACATGGCTTCGACCTCGTTCTTACTATGAATCCCTTGAACGATCGTATCTAAATAACGATGGTTTAAAACATCATAGCTGACATTAAGATGAAAAGCAGATAGAAATTTTCCTTTCGATGCACTTTTATGTAACGTATCGGGATCACTAAAATCAAGTGGTATTTGCATTTCAGACCCATCGACCGCAATAAGATGATAGCCCTTATATAAATTATCAGGTGGAAATGCTTTATTCAGTTCATTCAAAATATATTGAAAAACACGTGAAGAAATTTTAGAACGTGCCTGGACAAGTGCAGAGGCAGTTGGGGTGTTATTTGAGTAATGGAAAAAATCAAGTAGTTCTTCCCGGATAGGCTTACCCGCCATTGATAAGATGAATGAAACAGTATCTTTAAAAGATAGCTTTCTAGATTTACGAGTGAAATCAGAACTTTCATGTGTGACAAAATGTTGATCATATTTCAAACGATCCGCCTTATTTAAAATCTTATCCAAAGAATTGAAAAGTGTTTTATGGATAGAGATCATACCACAATCCCCTCAATTCTTTTATCAGATATGAAGGTAGAACAAGCATTGAAATTATTACTAAGGATCATATAAGATCACCTCCTACACCTTACAAAAGCGCGAAGTGTAACGGAGCGCACGATTTTTCTGATTTTGTCAAGCCTAAATAAAAAAGACACCTATACTTTTTGTATAAATGTCTCTCATCTATTTTTCTTTAACTTAATGACATTGAGAAGCTTATATGTAAATTTTACAATATAATACCTGATTGTCATTTAGACATACTTCCTTTCATCAATGATGGTTTTCCATTTTCCGGCAATAAAAGCTCGATTATTTAGAAACCTCTATATCAAAAGCAAAAGGACTGCATAATCAGTCCCTTTGTACGTACATTCTTGCCTGTTTCCCACAATGCGCCAGTCCTATTTTTATCACCTTCTGCATAGGATAGCCATATTGCTTTTCTGTAATCTGGATACATGCCTGATGTGCTAAATCCTGTAAACCTTTGCTTACATCCTTCGTATATTTTAATTCAATGATGATGGATGGATCTTCTGCATTCCTGTTTTTTAAACAAATATCGAATCTTCCCTCTCCCTGTTCCCGATTACTGATAATCTCATAACGGTTATCTAAACGTATGAGCATTCCCAGTAACAGCGTTTGATATGAATTTTCATTAATTAAATCGAAATAGCTCATTGTTTTCATCAGTATTTTCTGATAACCGTCTAAAAATGCATCCCAATTCTGTTGAAGGAATTTATCTAGTAAAATATCCAGACTATTCTCGTCTATATGAAGATAATGTGCTGTAAGCGAACTAAATTCGCTTACAATTTCTTTATTTGGTATCCGTAGTATATATTTCCCCAATAGTGGATCAACAACTTTTTCCACTGTTAAATAACCGGCATTCACAAATAATCCCCACAGACTGCTTGTTTCTCTGATTTCAAAAAAGGAAGTTTCAAAATTAACGAGAGTATTCACAGTTTCTGTTCTTATCAGCTCTTCATATCCATCTTTGAAAGATGCCTCGCAGTCCTGCATCGCTGATTTTATCATTTTGTTTGAACTGGTATTCACCCAGTAAGGGATAAGCTCCCCACGATTGACATAATTAATAATCGACCAGGGATTGTAAATATCAATTCCTCCCATATTGTAGCCATCATACATCTGTCGCACTGCATCGTCATATACAAAACCATAGGCTTCCAGCAGTTCCTTAACCTCTTGTTTCGTAAAACCAAAATATTCAGCATATTCTCGATCCTTAACGGTACATACAAGCGGATTATTCAAATCAGAGAAAATATTCTCTTTCGCAACCCGCTGAATACCTGTGAGCATGGCATACTGCAAATCATTGCTTGTTTTCAATGAAGTGTGCAGCATGGATGCAAGTCCACCACGTAATTCATCATAAAAACCAAGAGCATGCGCTTCGATAAACGGTGTATCATACTCATCGATAAACAGCATAACCTTTTTTCCATAATACTGATGGCACTTTAACATCAGAAAGCTAATGGCATTTGTTAATTTATCTAAACTGACATTTTCCTCCTCCATCAGTCCTGTGGATATCCGCTCAAGCTTTACCCTCTCAAATGTCCTTAATTCCTCATAGACATGTGCATACGTGTCATATGCCGTCATTAGCTGGCTTTTGATCTGATAAATAATGTTCTCCTTTGAACCTTTCGCATCCGCAAATGTTAGAAAAATCGTAGGATACCTATTTATTTCATCCGCTGTAGATGTATGCATGACAGCAGTATCTTTGAATATCTCTCTGGAGTCTTTCGTAATATCAAAAAACTCCGCAAGCATACTCATATTGATTGTTTTTCCAAAGCGCCTAGGCCTTGTGATTAACGTAACCTCACTGCCCCGATCCATATATTCCTTTATCATAAGGCTTTTATCTACAACATAATAGTTTTCATCCTTCAGCTTTTTATAATCCTTTAGCCCGATTGGAATCCTCTTCATAACATCACCTGCCATTTTCTTTATTATACCATAGAAATATCAAATCCAGTCCTTCACAGCATGAAAACATAAGGAATCACAGAAATCATCCTTTGTAGGATTCAGCCTACATAATTAAAAATATCAATAGCGTATCCTCTACATCTATTGATATTTTTATTCATAATCATCTTTTGTATAGAACTTATTTTGTGACAAACAATTTATCATTTATAACATGTAGGAAATAGAATCTCTTTTTATCCAGCATATCTAAAAATCGCCACTGCAATTCTTAAAAATGCAGTACAGATAACACAACCATCACGGCGACGACCATAAGTATCAGAATGCGATAGATTGCTTTTTTCATGAATTCCACCTCTATTTCGCTATTTTCACCTTAGTCCAGTAATCAGAAATCAGCTTCTTCGTCTTTTCATTATATTCAAAGATCTCGTCCTTCGGATACCCGACACGCGGCATATACGCATTGTTTCCATAAAATTCGCCATCCTTGCCGCTCAGCTCATCCAATACCTCGCCATTGCTTGAAGCATAGCCGACAAACAATGAATTTTTCATACTCTGCTCATATTCCAGAACAAAGTTGATATATTCATTTGCCAGCTTCGGATTTTTGGCATCCTTTGGAATTACCATGGCATCACTCCACAGATTGGTTCCTTCCTTCGGCATGAAATATTCCATATCCTCATTCTCTGACAGTATGAAGGCTGCATCACCGCTGTATACCAGGGCCAAATCCTTATTGCCGTTGATCATCGCATCGATGACCTCATCTGTCACGATTTCCGGATCCATCGTGGATACGGCTTTCACCAGCCACTCATAGGCCGCATGCAGCTCCTTTTCGCTGGAGGTATTCATGGAATAGCCCAGTGCCTTAAGAGCCATCATGAAGCTGTCGCGTTCCGAATCATACAGATACAGTCTTCCCTTGTATTTTGTATCCTGGAAAATATTGAAGCCCTCTTTTTCCAGATCGGCTTTTGCCACGTTGTTTTTATTATAGACAATACCGACCGTACCCCAGAAATACGGTGCGGAATACGTGTTATCAGGGTCATAGGACAGTCCCTTGACACCGTCTGCCAGCACTGCCAGATTCGTAACAACACCTTTATCCAGCGGCTGCAGCTTTTCTTCCTTGATCAGACGCTCAATCATATAATCACTCGGTACGAGAACATCATAGCTTTCGCCCCCCTGCAGCTTGGTATACATCAGCTCATTGGAATCAAAGGTATCGTAAATCACCTTTACCCCATACTGCTTTTCAAAAGCCGCATTGACATCCGGATCCATATATTCTCCCCAGTTGTACACCTTCAGCGTATCGCTGCCATATTTCGCAATGGCATCCTCTGTCGAGGTGCTGCCGACACCGCCCTTTAAAGCGAATAAAAGTCCTCCAATCACCAGTACAAAGCACATACCGACAATGCCGCTGACCTTATAGGAAATCGGCTTATTGTTGCGGGCTGCCTTCTCACGCACCAAAGGAACAATGTTCACAATGAGCAGCGTAATGGTAATCATAATGACAATCAGTGTGGATAAGGAGTTGATGCTCGGATTGATCCGCTTACTCATCGTCCAAACCAGTGTGGAAATATTTTTCACTCCGTTGCCGGTCACAAAATATGAGATAATGAAATCATCAAAGGACATCGTAAAGGCAATGAGCGCACCGGATACCACTCCCGGCATGATCTGTGGAACAATGACCTTCCACATTGCCTGCGTCGGTCTTGCGCCCAGATCCATAGCCGCCTCTGCCAGGTTGGGATCCAGCCCGCGAAGCTTCGGCATGACACTTAAGATCACATACGGCGTACAAAATGCGATATGTGCCAGCAGCATGGTCAAAAAGCCCTTTTCCATATGCAGGGACACATAAAACAGCATCAGTCCCACCGCAGTAACGATTTCCGGATTCATGATAGGAAGATCGTTGATCTGCTGTACAACCTCCCGCACGATACGGCGCGATTTGCTCAGCCCGATGGCGGTAATCGTTCCGACAATCGTGGATACAAACGTCGCCACCACCGCGGTAACCAGTGTATAATAGATGGCCTCCATCATATTGCGGTCATTGAACATCTTGTGATACCACTGCAGGGAGAAGCCGTCAAAGCTTGTCAGGGAGCGGCTGCCGTTGAAGGAAAAAATCAACATATATAATATTGGAAAGTAGAAGAACACCATCACACAGCCGAGGATGAGTCTTCTGGAAAGCTTGCTGTTTTTCATTGCACATTCCCTCCCCGTTTTGCACGGACGCTGTCATCTCCCTTATCCAGACGCCGTGTTACATACATACTGATCATGATAATCACTGCCATGATCATGGAAATGGCACTTCCGAAATTCCACTCACCTACCGTAATAAACTGATTTTCAATGACATTTCCAATCATCATGTAGCCGCCGCCACCCATCAGCTTGGGAATGACAAAGCTGGACACTGATGGCAGAAACACAAGCGTAATCCCGGATATCACACCGGGCAGTGATAAGGGAAACGTGATCTTACGAAACCGTTCCACGCGGTTTGCGCCAAGATCATTTGCCGCATCCAGCAGCGAGCGGTCCATTTTCGCCAGCGAGGATTCAATCTGCAGAATCATAAACGGTATAAAGTTGTACACCATCCCAAGCACCACGGCACCATCCGTATACAGCAGCTTCGCAGGCTCCATACCGAAGTAGGTCAGAATGTGATTGATCAGCCCGTTATCTGCCAGAATACCAATCCATGCGTACGTACGCACCAGCATGTTGATCCACATCGGCAATGTAACAAGCAGAATCAGAAGATTGCGCTTGCTGGACTGGGATATTGCATATGCTACCGGATACCCGATCAGCACACACAATACCGTTGTCATTAAGGCAATCCTGAGGGAAAGCCACAGCGTTTTTAAGAAATCAGGGTCTGTAAAGAATTTTTTGAAATGCTCCAGTGTAAACTGCAGCGTTGCCACATCATTTCCCTGCTTCGTAAAGGCATATACGATAATCAGAAGCATGGGAATAACGATCATGGCAGTAATCCATATGATATACGGATATGTTAATCGCTTAAAGGTCTTCATATCAGTATCCCATCTTGCTCATGACATGGATATCCTCCGGATAGAAGCTCAGACCCACTTCGGCTCCTTCCTCGGCAATATCCGTTGTATGAACCTTAAATTCCCTACCCTGTGTGGAGAAGGTTACCTGATAGGTTCCCGCAGTAATATTATCCGGATCAAAATCATAATCCACATCGGAAATTTCCACATCGCTTTCATCACTCAGCTTCCAGCTCTGTGCATTTGCCCAGGTTTTCAAATCGGTATCAATGGCTGCACTCTCCTTCAGCTCGTCCACGGTTTTAAAGAAATTGAAGGCGGAAATCGCTTCGTTCGCCTTTGGATTCTCCACGTATTTCTGCTGCACCACAAACACCTTGATGGATACACTCGTTCCGGAGCTTGTGGAGAAGGTAACCGGATACGTACCGATCTCCTCCGGTATATCATATTCAATTTTATTGATGGAAATATACTCATCATCCTGCGGGCTCCATGCCTGTGCATCCGCACGGGCGATGATTTCCGCATCGTTGAGCTCCTTCACATCCTCGATATCCACATAGAAGTCATTGGCGGAAATACGCTCTTTGGCATCACTGCTGGAAACGTCGTGCTCCTCCGTTACATTCATCATGACACTAACAGTGGTTCCCGGAACGGTTTCCACCATGATTTCATAATGCACACCCTTAAACAGCACACTTTTCACGATACCTGTCATTTTGCCGTCCTCTTCCTTCACGATATCCAAATCCTCCGGACGTATGACGACATCCACCTTTTCGTTTTTCTTAAAGCCGAAATCCACGCAGTCAAAGCTGATATCATCAAACATCACCTTGTAATCATCCAGCATGACGCCCGGTATGATATTGCTTTCCCCGATAAAATTCGCAACATAGCGGTTCTCCGGCTCATTGTAAATATCCGTCGGTGTTCCTACCTGCTGTATTTCGCCATCCTTCATGACCACGATTTTATCCGACATCGTCAAGGCCTCTTCCTGATCATGGGTTACATAGATAAAGGTGATGCCAACCTCCTGCTGAATCTTCTTCAGCTCGTACTGCATTTCCTTACGCAGCTTCAGATCCAGTGCACCAAGCGGCTCATCCAGAAGCAGCACCTTCGGTTCATTCACCAGAGCACGCGCAATTGCGATACGCTGCTGCTGTCCCCCGGATAACAAGGTGACATCCTTTTTCTCATAGCCCTCAAGACCGATCAGCTTCAGCATCTTCAGCACCTTCTGCTCAATGACATCCTTACTCATCTTCTTGATTTTCAAGCCGAACGCAATATTGTCATATACATTCATATGCGGAAACAGTGCGTATTTCTGAAATACCGTATTCAGCTCCCGTTTATAAGGAGGCACATCCGTGATATCCTCCCCGTCGAAAATCACATGCCCCTCGCTTTGATTCAGAAATCCCCCGAGAATTCGCAAAAGTGTTGTTTTCCCGCATCCGCTGGGTCCCAGCAGTGTCACAAATTCATTCTCATAAATATCGAGATTGATTCCCTTCAGCACCAGTGTACCGTCAAAGTCCTTTACGATATTCTGAAACTGTATCAGCTTTTTCTCTTCCATTGCTTACGCCTCCTTAAAACAGCGGCGGTGTGGTGATCCACAATACCCGCGCCTCATTCTTTCCGTTGTTTTTCAAATAATGCCGGTATTTCCCGTTAATATAAAAGGTTTCCCCCTTTTTTACAGGATATTCCTTATCGCCGTTCACCAGCGTGATCCTGCCCTCCAGCACGTAGCCGAATTCCTCCCCGTCATGCGGGTCAAATTCCTTGCTGCTGCCCTGTGGGGACAGCTCCAGCAAAATCGGCTCCATTTCATTTTTCTGCGCATTCGGTACGATCCAGTGGATACAATACTCCTCATGCTCATCCACGAAATAATCCTCCTTTTTAAAGACGACCTTGTTCTCCTTGCTGTCTTTAAAAAAAGACGCCAGGTCGGTACCCAGCGCCTCTAAAATATCCTCCAGAGTGGAAACGGAAGGGGAGGTAAGGTTACGTTCAACCTGCGATAAAAAGCCCTTCGTTAATTCACTCCGCGACGCGAGTTCCTCCAAAGTAAGATTGTTCTGTGTTCGCAACTGCCTTATCTTCTGCCCGATATCCATACATACCTCCCTTTGTTTAGTAATACTAAACTTTCCGTATGATATTTGAAACAGGATGATTATATCATAAAACCGGACATATGCAATACCCTGTATGAAAAAAGTTTAATATTTTAAACTTTTTGTTTAATAGAATAACAAAACCAAAAAGTTTCCATTGGTAAACAGGAAAAATTCCGGTTTAATCACATATTTTCACATAATTTACATATCTTTTAACTATATCTTTTTATTATAGTAACTGTGGGCAAAGATATTCTTCGCCTAGATAGAAAATAACTCCCCTAATTATTTTCTATACATTCTATCCCCTTAATAATTTATTGTATTAAGAAAAAAGGCGTATCCCTAGCGCCTTTTTTCTTGTTTCAGCCTTTGCATAAAGGCATATTGCCATTCTATTCATCACAAGCTATGCGGCATTCTCTATACGAAAAGACCGCATTTTGATACAGCAGACATATCCTCCCCCATACAAACACATAATTCATATGCAAAGGGGGATCACCTGCTATGTTAATCGCTTACATCCTAAAAACATGTATCATGCTTATGCAAATATAAACTTTTCATTAACTTGGATTTTTCTGCCGCTATGAGCTTTACAAACACGGTGCCTTCCCTCTATAATGTTACTGTTGCCGCCTGTAAAGAAAGATACCTAGGCAGTATTTTTGCGGCATGCCACCAATGGGTGGCTTTTTTTATCTCATGAAGAAAGAGTTGAGCATCCTGCTTTACATGCAGGGCAAAGGCACTGTACGGATACTTCACCATAAGGGAAACTGCATAAGCAATTCGTCCTGAAGCTGTCTGAATTCCTTCTCAGTGAGCATACCGCTGTTTCTTCTAGCCTCCAGAATGCGGCGCTCATACTGCATAACCTCCTCATCCAGAAGCTTTTGGTCATTGGCATATTTCCCAAACCGGCAGACCCTCGCATATTCCTGTCGATGTGCCTTCCAGATTTTTGAGCGATACATGGGATCCCCCTCCCACAGTCTGCTTTGAAACCGATACCGTTTTTTTTCCATGAAATCCGGAAATGACAGATAAGCCATACAATCACCTCAATGCTAGTATAGACTATATTGTTACATAATATATGTCACAATAAAAAAACTGCAGAGCTTTATGCATTCTGCAGCGTTTCAGCATCGGATTCTGATGCTACCTCCACCCGTTCGATATAGCCCTCCTGTATCAGAATCTCCTCCATATGATAATCCATCATGATACCGATACCGACATCCATCATTTTTCGCAGACACTTCAAAAGCATTGCTCCGCGGTTTGTCAGCGCATATTCAATCATGGTCGGCTTTTTATGAACATGGACAATCCGGGAAACAAGTCCCAGGGAAATCAGCTCATCCAGTTGCTCCATGATTTCTTTTTTCAGCATGGAAGGGATGGCTTTACACAGCTCCTCCAGCCGTTTTTTGCGTTTTTCCATTTCCCAAAGCACCAATGCCTTTTCCCGCTCCTGCGCGATATCCACACTCAGGGTCAGCGGGTCTTTATATGCAGTTACCTTCATCATCAACACCTCTTGCGTACATCCTATCAGAAACATGCAGTTTGTGCAACAATGCCTCTGCAACTTGACACTTTTTAGGAAAAAACGGCTTTACATACAAAAAATGGAAAAAGCCGGTTAAGGGGTTCCGGCTTTTCCAAAAATTATGTTATTTAAGGGGATAGAAAATTGTATGAATTATCATTAGGGAGAATGATGAGTACATACAAGCAAGGTTAACTTCCCTGCTCGTGTAATAGTATATGATATTTATTTGGATAAAAAATGTTTGAAATACGTGAAAATATGTGAAGCATTTTACTAGGAATTAGACAGCAGCTTCTGCTTTGTCATCTCCAGAAATTCCTCCAGATATTCCCGGTTCAGAGAATAGTACAGGCGGTTGTTTTCCTTGCGGAATTTAATGAATCCGGCATTCATCAAAGCCTGCATATGATAGCTGATGGTTGGGGTTGTGAGCTGCAGCTCCTTGGCAATCTGCGCCCCATAGGCACATTGCCGGGATACATAGCACAAAATTTCAAACTTGCTTTTATCACTGAGCAGCTTCAGACTGGTGCAGATGGTATCCACAGACATGCCCGCCTTCTTATATTTCAGAAGAGACAGTATATCCAGCCCCCAGATGAGGGTTGCCTTTCCATGCTCATTCAGATCCTGTGTCAGAAAGGACAGGGAACGAAAACCCGAAAAGGCTGGCAGGATCAACAGCTCCTCGGATTTGAACAGAACCTCGTCCAGCTTCATGCCGGTAAGCTCACTCAGTTCTTTCAGCAGTTCCTCATGATTCTCTATCATATCCTCAAACTGCCTTGCTGCCTCAGCATATTCCTTCTGATACCGGTCCAGCACTGCAAGCAGCTTAATAAAAAGCTCCTCCCATCGATCCAGTACGGCCGTCATATCCTGTGCCTTCATCAACAGCTCCCATTTATCCTCAGCTGATAGTGAGGTGGCATTGAGATCCTGCAGAAGAACCGCATCCTCCACATTTTTATAATCCTTATCTTCATCGAAATTGCTGATATACGCACGGATCAGACAGAGGCGGTCTTTCTCGCAGACCCTGCGCAGCCTCTGCAGCTGCAGCTTCCAGTCTGTTTCCTCCATATCCAGATAACTGATGAAAAAGCTGCGAAAAGGAGTGACTTTCCCGTTTTTCTTATCTTCAAACAAAAGTGACAAATCTTTATAGTCCTGCAGAAATACAGCATCCACCTCGGAACGAATATCGGTCAAAACGTCGATATGAGACTGGATACGTTTCTCCTCCTCAATCGGCAGATGCTCTCCCCGCAAGGTCTCCTCATAGCGTTCCTTTCTGAGGCAGTCCTCCAGTAGCTCACAGCATTCCAGCATAGGCTGAAAATGGTTTTTAAACAGGATTTTCACTCTCGCCAACTCCTTTACATTACAGATTTTTCAACTGTTTCAGGAATATCATACCAGTAAACACCACGAAAGTAAACAAAGCAAAGGATGCGAAAATTACAGGGAGAGACACATACAGACAGACAACGCTCATTGCAAAGGAGGTCAGCGGAGTAGCAATGGTTGCCGAAGCATTAAAGATGGCACTGACTCTGGCTAGATAGCACTGCTCCACATGCTTCATAAAGGATATCGTAACGATGTTCATCAGAATAGCGATACAGAACCCGAACAGGAAGGCAGCTACTGCCATTGTGCAATAAATCACCACGGTACCCTGCAGATGTGCAATCTGCGTCAGCGCCAGATAATAAAATCCGGTGGAAACACCGCCAGTTAACAGCAGCGGCCGGTTGCGCATATGCTTGTGCAGATACGGATATACGAAGGATCCGATGCCCATACCGACGGAAAGAGCCAAAGAGGATACGGATAATAAATCCGCCCCCTGATGCAGAATTCCGCTGATATAAGGAGCCTGAAAGGAATTATACGGTACCAGAAGCATATTCATCAGCATTGCACAGGCGCAGATGACGATTAACAGCGGCATGCCCTTTACATAACGAAAGCCTTCCTTCAACAGGTATATACTTTTGTGGATATCCACTTCTGCTTTCTCTGTTATTTCCTTGCTGTGAATACAGCAGATGATGAGTGCAGAGAGGAAGAAGGAGGCCACATCAAACAGAATTGCACCCGACAGTCCGATTGCCGCAATCAGGATACCGCCCATCCCTGTACCGATGAGTTCACAGATTCGGGATGAGGATTGAGAAAAGGAAAGACCGAAATCATAATATTCACGTTCAAGAATCAGTGGCGTAAAGGCTGTGGATGCCGGATTGCGAAAGGATTCCAGTGTGTTGTTCAAAAACGTGATCAGCAGCAGCATCCACGGCTGCAGAGCTGACAGCATATACAATACGGCAATGCCTGCTGTAAGGATTCCCCGTAAAATGTCACAAGCAATCATGATGTTCTTTTTCTCCATACGCTCCACGATCGCTCCTGCGAAGGGCTGAACGAGCACATTTGGTATCATATTCACACCCAGCATAATCGCAGACCAGCTTGCGGAGCCTGTGAGTTCAAATATCAGCCAGGTGAATGCAATCATATCGATGGAGTCACCAAACCGGTTGATAAAATTCGCTCCCGTCATTTTCATAAACTCTCTCTGTTTGAAAATCTGTCGATAACCTTGTTCCATATATATCTATCTCCTTTATTAGATGAATATATAATACAATATAGATAGATAATTGTCAATCAGTATATTAGACATACATCTAATATATAAATATTTACAAGGATGCTCTGCAACAACCAGACTTGCAGATAAACCATATACATATGCGGTATCCGGATGTAGATGCACTAGGCTTTCTATTTGCGGCAGTCTTCCGAAAAAAAAGACCTGATGAACAGGTCCCTATACCATAAACTGCAAAAAATAATCAATTTGTTTTTTCCACCAGTACCAGTCATGGGATACATCATATCCCCAGAAATCGATCCAGACATCAATATGCTTGTCTGCAAATATCGCCTCCATCTGATGCATGCTGTTTTCCATTTCCTGTTCCCAGGCCCCCTGTCCGCAGCATAAGACGATTTCCGAATTGCGATACAGCTCCATATATGGATGATCCTGTGGCATATTCGGCAAATAATCACTCGGTGAATTGCGATAGGTCAGCTCGTCATGATAATCATGAAAGAAATAATCGGCATGATACAAGCCGCTCATTGCCAGCACCCGATTGAATAAATCCGGTCTTCGCAGGAAGAAGTTCAATGCATGAAAGGCTCCCAGACTGCAGCCGCAGGTCATCATATCGTGCGGCTCTTTTCCGCTGTTCGCATAGGTGCTGATTTCCTGAATGCGGGGGATCAGTTCATCGATGATGTAATGATAATAGCGCTCATGCTGCTCCATACGTTCTCTTGGATTTCCGTCGACATTGCTCCATGTTTCATTATCAATGCTGTCACAGCAGAAAAACTGAATTCTGCCGGCATCCACATACTCATGTGCAGCATCAATCATTCCAAAGTTTTCAAAATCATAAAACCGTCCGTTCTGGGCAGGAAATACCAGACAGGGAATGCCTGTGTGTCCATACACCTTAAATTCCATATCCCGATTCAGCTCATGACTCAATTCCTTATAATACTCCACGTTCATAAAGATACCCTCCTTCTTCTTGCGCCATCATCACTTCATTTTTTTTGAGCACTCGCACGCTCCATTTCTTCGCACATTCCATCCGCCCACAGCTGGTAGATATCCGGGTATTCCTTCAGCAATACACATCGATCTGCCCCGCTACGTATGTCCAAAAGCTCCCAATGCCCCTGCCGCTTCCATATCAGCATATGCAGGAAGCCGCAGCTCCACTCATCAGCACACAATTTTGCGCATGCCTCTTGCGCAAACACAGTCAGCTCTTTTTCTTCCTCTTTCGAAATCCGATACTGTTTTCCCCCGGAAAGACGCCCTGCGGCTGTTGCGCGTGAAGCACCTGTATGATCCAGCAAAGCCTCCCATATATAAAGACTTCCCTCCATCTTTGGCACCAGCAGCTGTTGACATCCATACTTCCATGCATCCGCAAGCTTCTTGGCATCCTCGTATGCATACAGCTGTTCCTTCTGTACGTTATACAGTGCGCCATGCTTCTGTGCAGATAACAGCTCCTGTGCCTGCGGAAGAGATAACGCCCGTCTTGCCGGAGTGACTGTACACCACATGCCCGGATCCACGCACGCCGTGTCCCGCTGTCCAGAAATCGCTGAACATTGGAAACCGTACATCCGCTCTCCACATGAAAATTCGTACGCAGCCGTGCATCGAAAAACAGTCATCCTTCCTGAAAGGATTCCATACCGTTTAACCGCCCATAGCGATATGTGAAAAACGCTGCTGCCCGCAATGCTGCATCATAGGATTGATATTGTTGTATTTGTATGTAGTCCTGCAACGCATGCCTGACCTCGATCCGCAATTCCTCATACGGTTCATAACCGATTCCCAGGGTATTGATACCGTTCAGCTTCAATCGATCACAAAAGTTCCAGTTTGTCGCAGGAAATTGCGGGGATAGGATAAGAAAATTCATACATTCCCAGCTTTCTCTTTTGATTATTATACCATATAAAAAGCAATTTTGAAAGACATGTATTTTTTTCTTTCTGAAACAGAATGAAAAGAAGGTCAGCTTTTTTCTGATCTTCCTCCTGCCTCCTGCTGATAAGGTGATACAGAAATCGCATCCGCCTATACACAGGGACTGTCGCAGGCACTCATTGATAACTTCTGTAACAGTCCTGTCATCATAACGGCATATGGTTACTGGTTTCCTGATTTTCCCTCCAGCCTGTAGCCGGTGCCTCTCTCTACAGCCCAGCTGTCTACGTAAATAACCGCCGTCATCATACTGCCCATGCATATTTCTCTGCAGCCCTCAGGAATGGCGGATATGCCTGCTGTACGTATACAGATCGGACACGGTCACCAGCTGATACCCCTGCTCCTGCAGCCTTGGCACCAGCTCCTGCACAGCAGAGGCTGTAGAGGCGTATAAATCATGCATCAGGATAATGTCTCCGTCCTGTACCTGCTTGAGAAGCCGTTCCACCACAACCTTTGCATCACGATCATGCCAATCCCTCGTATCCAGTGACCAGGTGACGATACGTTTTCCCTTTGCACATTCCATAACCGTTTTATTCTTACTGCCGTAAGGCGGCCGTATGACATCCGGATAGCGATGTGTGATATCATAAATGGATTCCTGCGTCGCAATGATTTCCTCCTCGATGTTTTCCTTTGACAGCGTCGTCAGCTGCTTGTGTGAATACGTATGATTTCCGATTTCATTCCCCTCCAGCACCATGCGCTGCAGAATATCCGGAAAATTATCCGCATTGCTGCCAAGGACAAAGAAGGTCGCATTTGCACCATACTCCTTTAAAGCATCCAAAATCGCAGGTGTATAGCGCTTGCTCGGTCCGTCGTCAAAGGTGAGGGCGATCATTGGTTTATTCGGATCGATATTCTTGATGGGCTCATTGAGAATATCCTCATAGGGGACGATTGTCTGCTGTGCTTCATTCTTTAAATCTACGGCATCCCCGAGGCTGTCATAGCCGCATTCAAACGTGGCCGCCTCATCAAACAGGGTTTTTTGTGGAAAGTAGAATACCATACGGTCCTTTTTCAATACAAAACGGTCGAAGTTATCCTCTACTGCGGAAATATGGGTGCGAAAACGGTCATTATCGCATTCCTTGGGAAAGCGTTTCTGAAAATAGTCAGATGCTTTTGCGGAAAGGAGCTGTATCCTATCCGCGTCAAAAATATCGTATAGATGAAGAAAATCCTGTTTCTTTGTATCGTATACGATCGTTTCCACATACTCCTGCTTCTGATAAATGCATTGATAGATGGCAAGCTTTACCGAAACATATCGATCATCCTTATAAAAGGATTGCCAGGTTATATTGAATTCCGCCTTGCGTTTTTCCTTATACGGCTTCACCGCCTCCAGAAAATGCTTTTGATAGGTATCCACCGTATCCTTGATTTTCTTGTCCAGCTTTGCAATGTCTGTTTTCGGATACATGATGCTTTCCAAATAGGTATCCTTATATTGGATATCCTGCACGGTCGTTCCAATTTCCTGATTCGGATTCTTATTCTCATCCAGCTTCTCACTTCTGCAGCCGCAAAGCAGCAGCAGACAAAGGAAAGGGCATACAATACGTCTAACATTCATGAATTATCACCTGCTCCTTCAAGTATATGGAAAAACAGGCGAAAATAATGCATTATTCTGCGAAAAAAATTGTAATTCAGGCGATTTCGTATTATCATTATAGTTGGTCTAAAAGGTGGAATTAAATATGAATGAAAAAGAAAAGATTATAAATATCGCGGTCATTGCCCACGTCGATGCAGGAAAGTCTACTCTGGTAGATGCCTTCCTTCGTCAGAGTGATGTATTTCGCAGCAATGAAGAAGTTGTCGACTGTGTTATGGACAGCAATGATCTGGAACGGGAACGTGGTATCACCATCTATTCCAAAAACTGCAGTGTTATCCATGATGGTGTTAAAATCAATATTGTAGATACTCCGGGCCATGCGGATTTCTCCAGTGAAGTAGAGCGTATCATTAAGACCGTTGATGCCGTTATTCTGCTGGTGGATTCCAGTGAGGGCCCGATGCCGCAGACGCGCTTTGTATTAAGCAAGTCTCTGGAGATGGGGCTTCGCCCGATTCTGTTAATCAACAAGATTGACAAAAAGGACGCCCGTCCACAGGAGGTTGTGGATGAGGTGTATGAGTTGTTTTTGGATTTGAATGCAACGGATGCACAGCTTGACTTCCCGATTTTATACGGTGTGGCCAAGCAGGGAATCGTTCAGTATGATATGGATACACCAAGTGATTCCATTGAACCGCTGTTCAAGACGATTCTGAAGCATTGTGAAGCCTATCCGGATTTGGATGAGGAGCCTTTGCAGATGCAGATCAGTGCGCTGGCCTACGATGAGTATATCGGGCGTCTGGGCATCGGACGTATTTATCAGGGTGTGCTGAATGCACAGCAAAGCGTTGTAATCTGTGATTCGTTTGGACATGAGCGTACCAATACAACCTCACAGGTCTTTGTCTACCGTGGATTGAGCCGTGTTTCTGTAAAAGAAGCGAGAAGCGGTGATATCGTTGTGGTAGCCGGTATTCCGGATATCATGATCGGAGAAACCCTGTGTGAAAAGGATCATGTCATGCCGCTGGAAAGCATTCATGTGGAAGAGCCTACCCTGAGCATGAACTTTATCGTCAACAAATCTCCGTTCGCCGGAAAGAGCGGGAAATATGTAACCTCACGTAATCTGAAGGAGCGTCTGGAAAAGGAGCTGGAGGTCAATGTCGGACTGAAGGTGGAGCCGACAGACAGCGGAGACTGCTTCAAGGTCAGCGGCCGCGGAGAATTACATATCTCTGTTTTGCTGGAGCAGATGCGCCGGGAAGGCTATGAGGTAGCCGTAAGCAAGCCAGAGGTTATTCTGCACAAGGATGAAAACGGAAAGACGGTAGAGCCTGTGGAGGAAGTTGTTGCACTGGCTCCGGAAGAATACAGCGGAACAATCATCAATAAGCTGAACCTGCGAAAGGGCGTCATGGTGGACATGGTGGAAGAAAACGGCTATTGCCGTATCACCTATGAGGCACCGACAAGAGGATTACTCGGATACCGCAGCGAGTTCATCAATGATACACGCGGAGAGGGTACCTTGGTTCGCCGTATCAAGGGATATACGCCTTATAAGGGAGAAATCACACAGCGTGCAAACGGTGCCATGATCTCCACAGAAACCGGAGGAGCTATGACCTATGCCCTTTGGAATCTGCAGGAGCGCGGTTCCCTGTTTATTTCTCCACAGACCGAGGTCTATGAGGGAATGATCATCGGCGAATCCGCTAGAAACGTTGACATGGATGTCAATCCGTTGAAAAACAAAAAGCTGACAGCGATTCGTTCCAGTGGAAATGATGAGGCAATGCGTCTGACGCCGCCAAGAGACATGACGCTGGAGGAAGCTCTGGAATGGATCAATGATGATGAGCTGGTGGAAATCACACCGGACAGCATCCGTCTTCGCAAGAAGGGGCTGAAGCCGCATGAGCGCCGTCAGTATTATCGTGAAAGAGTATCCGATGAAGTAAAATAAACAAACAGAAAACGCCAGCATCTGGCGTTTTTTTTATGATGCTTTCTGCGGCTTGCGAATACCGGACGATGCATCCAGCCTTATACAGATCCGAACAGTCTGAAAGAGAAACAGCGCTGCTGAACGCGAATACCACCAGAGGAAAGCTGCACGGTTCTTCCTTGGTCATGGGAAATAAAGCCTGAATCATAGGTATGGACCCCGGCTTACTAGGCTTTTTCTGTGCGTTCACTAATAAGAATAAAATTGGAAGAACCATGGAAACTCTGTTGATGTACCTAAAAAGGCTTTATCATAGGTTGAGGGACGCGAGGGTAGGCTGGATGTAGAGAGCTCAGACTAATCACGCAGGTGTGAATAAGCAGAGAAATGGCTGTTTCTCCCATGAACAAGAAGCTTCCCTCGGGAATCTGCCTGTATGAAAAAAACTGCCGTGAGTATGTTCCTTCGGCAGTAACTGTTACGTACGCTTGTCAAACTTTGTTTTACATTTCGGGCAGGTAATCGTAATTGTACCCCTCCCCTTCGGAACACGCAAACGCTGCTTACAGTTGGGACAGTTGTAATACTTATGTGTCTTGCGATCCTGAAATTCGCGTTTCTTTGTTCTCCATTTATTCTGAATCGGGTAGATCCACCCCATAAATTTCGCATTTTCCTGTGAGCGCTTATATGTATTTCTGCTCAAAATACGAAACCAGCACCATACGATCAGCAGCAGCGCCACATAGCCGATATATGGGATACGGAAAGCAGTGCCCAGAATCGTGATTACAAAATACAGAATCAATAACGCAAAAGACAGCTGATCCACACCGTATCTCCCGCGCATAAAATTCTGAAACCATTTCATATTTCAAAACTCCCTTCGATTGTGACATATTATATCACGTTCCCTTTCCAATTTCCAGCCTGTCGGAATTTTACGACAATATCACACAAAAAGCCCATGTTTTACCAGCTTCCCGCAGGAATTGCACAGCAATCGGAGATTGCGCCTATAGCCCACTGTGTGGAAGATGATATACAGCGTTGTGTAGTGTGAAAAGTAAACAGATGTATAACAACACAGGATATAACCGTCTTTCTCTCAATTGCTTTTTTTTACTGAGGGCTCATAAAAAGCTGACAACAGTAAGACGGAAATTACTGACATATAGTTTATGGAGCGTTTGTGTTGACGGAATGAGAAAAGACTGCTATGATATACTCGACAAAAAACTTCAGGGTCGGGTGAAATTCCCAATCGGCGGTATACCCCGCAAGCCATAAGGCAGAACCGTGTGAAACTCCGGTGGCGACAGTATAGTCTGGATGAAAGAAGTTAAGTTTTTTTCGATATGTCCCTAAAGGTTTTTGTTGAAAACCTTTTTTCTTTTGAAAAAAGGCTGACACAGACAGGAGGAATCGTATATGTCAGCATATGTTTCAACAAAAAGCAGGATGAGTGTACAAACCATCGCCAAAATCAGTATTCTGGGAGCACTGGCCTTTCTGGTCATGATGTTTGAAATCCCCCTTCCCTTTGCGCCTGATTTTTATAAGCTTGGCTTCGATGAGGTTATCGTATTGATTGGAGGATTTGCTCTTGGCCCCTGGGCAGCCGTCTGCATTGAAGCTCTGAAAATCGCATTGAATCTGCTCATCGGAGGAACCATTACGATGGGCGTCGGAGAGCTTACCAACTTTCTGATTGGTCTTTCCTTTGTACTTCCGGCCACAATCATCTATCAAAGGGATAAAACGAGAAAGCATGCCCTGTTCGGTCTGATTGCAGGAACGATCTGTATGACGATACTGGGAGGACTTCTGAATTATTTCGTAATGCTGCCGGCTTATTCCTATTTTATGAACCTGCCACTGGATCGCATTATCGAATTTGGCCATGCAGTAAATCCAAACATTAACGGATTGCTTGCACTGGTGCTGATGGCAACCACCCCATTCAATGTGTTAAAGGGTGTCCTGTGCAGCATTGTTGTCTTCTTATCTTATAAAAAGGTATCCCCGGTTATAAAGAAACAGTAACAAGCTTTCGCTCGGTCTGAATTCAGATAAAGCGGAAGCTTTTTTTATTATGCAAGCCATACCCTGATGGAAAGCAGCTGCTATCGATTCATGTATTAAGGGATTACTTCATCCTTCCCAACATACCAAAGGCCTACTCCTCATGCTTTTTGATGATCTTTTTGAAGTTGAGCTGGCGCTTCTCACGCACATAGCCCCTTGCTTCATAAAAGGCATGTGCCCCTGTACGTACTCGCCGGAAACAAGACGAATCATACAGACATTCTGATTTTCTGCCCATTGCTCTACCTCCGCAAGCAGCCTGCTTCCAATTCCCTGCTGCTGGTAATCCGGATGTACTGCAATTCCCAAAATATCTATCATTGGCGCTGCATACAGAATATCATAATCCTGTGCATGCACATAGCCGATAAGCTCCCGCTTTCTTTCAGCCACCACAAGGAGATGCTGCGGCATGTGTAACAGACGACGCAGCTGCTTTTGTGTATCTGACAGCGAACAGTCATAGCCTAGCACATCAGCATTCAAACACTGTAATGCAGCCGCATCCTCCTGCCGTGCAGGCCGCAGTTGAATGTGATCCTTCATGATATTTCTCCTTCCCGTTTTTATCATTGCATAGCTTCAATTCCTAAAGAAAATATTCTCAAAGCAATTCTTCAGACCTTTTGTCTGCCTGCGAAATGAAGCAGAGCATCCATAAGCAGCAAGATCAGTATAATCCATCCGGTCCATGCAAAGACACCGGTCATATCCGAGGTCAGCCTGCATAAATTCATCTGCCGTCCGATCCCCATCGGTACCTGCCCCATGATTTCCGACATGACACCCACCTTAAAGGTCAGCGAAATCCCGTTGGATAACGATGCCTGTATAGAGGAAGAAAGCAGCGGCAGATAGACACGGCGCAGCAAATACCAGCGACTCTCCGGATATAGCTGAACGACTCGCTTCAGGTTTTCATCCATATGCTGCAGACCACTGTACAGACTGCTGTATATCGTTGGGAAAATGATGAGAAAGCTGACGATTGCCGCACTGCTCTCCGAGCCGAACCATAATAGGATAACGATGATATAGGAAATATTGGGAACACTGCGGGTCAGCAGCAGGATTGGATAAAACAAATCATGAAAGGCAGGAATGCGGTAGGATAGGAATGCACAACCCCCGGCCATTACAAATGCCGCCAATAGTCCGCCCCATGAGCGAAGCAGCGTCACCAGTGTACTCTGATAAAATGCCGCAGACTGCAGCTGCGCTCCCATCAGCTTCAAAACATCGAGGGGATAGGGAATGATAAAATCATTATCCATCCAGACAGCCAGCAGCCACCAGAGAAGAAACAGCAGAAACGCCGATGACAAAATTCTGGCCTGCCTCATCGCTCATCCTCATCAAACAGTGACAGCTGGCTGTTTTTAGCCGGTACAGGTGCTTTCCTGGTATCCACTGCCGTAAATGTCAGTCGTTCGTTATCTACCTGAAATTCCAGTTCGTCCTGCAGATACAGCGGAATCTGATCCTCGAGCATCAGAATGGGAGTACGATCATGGATATCCTTCATTTGTCTAACGGATTCCCCTGTCACAATCACGAATTCCTTATGCTCATTATAAATTCCTGCCAGATAAAACAGAGGAGCATCCTCGCGCTGGATCAGTATTTTCTGCTTCTGCTTTCCTACCTTCACCCATTCATAAAATCCGTTGCAGGGAATCAGACATTTCTTAGAAAGCATGGGGCGAAAGGTCTTTTTCTTTTCAATACCTTCACTTCTTGCATTGATCAGCTTACCATACGGTCCCTCAATTCCCCATTTCATCACATCCAGCGAAAACTCATCCTGTCCGTTGACGAGTACCAGTGCCTGATTGCCGGGAAATACTTCCTCTCTGGCAAACTCAAACAGCGCCTGCTGCTCGATTTTATGCTTCAGCCTTGCGAATGCAGGCAGCTCTCGTAATTCAAAAAAATATCTTCCGCACATATGCAAGCCTCCTGTCCTTATGCTTTTTCGTTTCGTTCCTCCAGCAGTCCTTCAAGCTGTGTAATCTCTTTTTTTATCCAATTTTCATTATAGCCCTGTTCCAGGGCTTTCTGATAATGCTCCAGAGCCTGCGCATATTTCTGTTTTTCCGTATACAGCTCCCCAAACGCGGAATGCAGCCAGCCGTCATCCCTTCCCAGCTGACGAGCTTCCAAAAGAAATGATAAGGCCGCATCCAGTTGATTCAGCCGCAGATTACACCACCCCAGCATGGAACAGTTTAACGGATTCTTCGGTTCCAGATCATAGGCCTTTTTAAAGCAGCGAATCGCTTCTTTATAGTCTTCCAGCTGTGTATAATTCCAGCCCAGCTCGCTGAAATTCCAGGCTTCACCTCCGAAGCGCTCAATCCGCTTCTTCAAAACAGCAATGGCTTTCTCCCCCTGAGAGCTTCTTCCCAGATTCCACGCATACAGATCCTGCATTTCCCTGCCTTCCTCTCCATGCTGCAGACAGAACTCACAGGCTGCAATAGCCTTAACATGGTCATGCAGATCACTGTAGCATCGGGCATAATGAAACATCAGCCAAAGATCATCCTTCTTTACTTCACTGGCTCGCTCCAGATATTGAAGCTTTTTTGTCCAGTCCTGCTGCTTATGCGCAATCCAGACCATTTCCTGATAGATCCAATAGGTATCCGTTTCCTTCTGCAATGCCTTTTCAAAGTACTCCAGAGCCGTGTTATACTGCTCATCCGATTCCCTGATACGTTGCAGGGAACGATACACATCTCCCAGCAGCGTTCGCTCGCTTGTATCATCTCTTCCAAGCTCCAAAGCCTTTAAAAGATGCAAAAGTGCCTCCTGCGGTTCATTCTTCTGGAAATAAGCAAATCCAAGCTCAAATTCCCTCCAGTCCTGGTAATGCTCATGTTGAATCTCCTGCAGGATTTGGATCTCCTTATCATATTCCCCACAGGCCTTGTAAAACCTCGCCAGATCAAAGCGTGCATCCTCATCCGGCAGGATACGGTAGCTCCTCACATAGTATTCCTCAGCTGTTTCCTTGTCACCAAGCCCGTAATATGCCTCGGCAGCCTGCGAAAGCAGCCAGACATTTCGTTCATCATCCAGCAAGCCGTTTTCAAAATATGTAATTGCGTCTTTTAGAATGCCCAGCTCCTTATAACACCAGCCAATCTCACCATGCAGCCAGGGCTCATCAAAGCCAAGCTGCAAAGCCTTCAGCAAAGCATCCAGTCCATCCCTGATATTCCCCTGCCGATCCAGTGAAAAGCCCAGCTGAGAATATATCCAACCATCCTCCGGGAAATAAACAAGCCCTTTTCGCAGAAATACCTCCGCCTCCTGATAGCGCTCCATATGATTCAGAATCCATCCCATATTCCCATAATAAAAAGGCTCCTCACTCGCGTACAGCTTGTGCTTCTCCAGCAGTATACGTGCATCGTCCAGCCTGTTTTCCTCGATCAGCTGTGTAAATTCTTCCTTATAATCCATAGTCTGCACCCCTTTGCACCTATTATACTATACTTTCGTACTGAAAAAAAGAAGACCATGCTTCCATGGCCTAAAACAGCTGCAATACAATCCCACTTGTGATTGCTGTCACAAAGAGAATGGCAAAGATGCGCAGGATATCCTTTTTGTTGTCATACATACGAAGCAGCACCAGCAGTCCAAGTCCTGCACTGGTAATCAGTCCGGCGGTTAGTGCCCCAAAGGACAGCACACCGTCCATAAACAGCTGTGCCAGAATCACACTGGCTGCACAATTGGGAATAAATCCTGCCAGAGCCGCAAGCATTGGCTGCAGATAAGAGCCCTGTGCCAATATGGTACGCAGTGTATCCTCCCCAATGTAGTAAATGAAAACAGACAATGCAAAATTTACAGCAAAGACAAAAATAAAGATTTTAATGGTACGAATCATAGCAATATAGACGATGGAATGATGCTCCTCCACACTCTCTTTCTCACACTCCGCATGAATATCATGCAGCGGATGGTTTTCCTTTAACCGGTGTCCGCGTACAAGCAAATCTACAATATATCCAACCAGTACCGCGATAACAAGCTTTACTGCGATAACAGAGAATAGGACATTGATTTGCTTCGGCTGTGCGACCAGAATCGGAATAGCCTCATCACTGGTAGAAATAAAAACAGCCAGTAAGGTTCCAAGTGAAATGGAACGGTTCATATACAAACCGCTTGCCAGCACAGAAAAGCCGCATTGCGGCACAATGCCTAAGATACCACCAATCAGCGGTCCCAGAGCTCTTGCGGATTCCAGCCGCTTCTGGAAACGGTCATTGCTTTTATGTTCCAGGTACTCCATAAGTAGATACGTCAGAAATAAAAACGGTATCATTGGTAACGCATCATGGAATACATCCTGTAGTACATCCTGCATAAAACTCCTCCTTCACATACTAGAGAATTTTACCATTCTTTCGAATTTTATACCAGCAAAACAATCATTCGTCAACGATTAAAAAAGACCCATCAAAAGATGAGTCAGATTACCTGGCAGCGTGCTATCTTCACTGGAGCCAGTCCAGATATTGTCGCCGCTGATATGCTTAACTTCTGTGTTCGGGATGAGAACAGGTGTGTCCACATCGCTATCGCCACCAGAT
>ERZ808044.169-NODE-169-length-89930-cov-11.987201_pt1 | contig 89930 bp, 76 predicted proteins | sample MGYA00380195_ERZ808044 | MGnify/ENA primary metagenome ERZ808044 (study PRJEB31490, sample SAMN06133423) | mouse gut metagenome | isolation source: Z7_2 | host: mice | place: China: Chengdu | collected 2015-05 ...
CTTTCTATAAACAGCTATTGGGAAGATCATCCCACAACTTCCATCCTTTAAACGATATATCAACCGTACAGGTGGAATTTTTTTAGTGGAAGATGACGATGCGATTGCAAGGAATCTTACTCGTCTGCTTTGCTCAGAGGATTTTGTGGTTACGCGGGCATCGACACAGGCAGAGGCATTTTCTATATTGAATGAAGAGAAATTTGAACTGGCGCTGATCGATATCTCGTTGCCGGATGGGAATGGTTTCACTGTCTGTACGGAGATTAAGGAGACGCAGAAGATTCCGGTTATTTTTCTGACGGCTTCCGGAGATGAGGCGAGCGTTGTTACCGGGTTGAATATGGGAGCGGATGATTATATTACCAAGCCGTTTCGTCCGCGGGAGTTAGTTGCGCGGATCAGAGCCGCTCTTCGCAAATCAGGCCAGACCCCGGCTGCCTTTAGGCTCTTTGGACTTGAGGTTGATACGGCCAGCGGAGTTGTGAAGAGGAACGGAAAAGAGGTATTCCTCTCGGCGTTAGAGTATCGTCTGCTTCTGGTATTCGTCAGCAACCCTAAGAGCATTATAACGAGGGACAGGCTGCTGGGAGAGTTGTGGGATGCGGCGGGGGAATTTGTCACCAATAATACACTGACGGTATATATTAAGCGGTTGAGAGAAAAGATTGAAGAGGATCCGGCGAATCCAAAGATTATATTGACTGTCAGGGGGACGGGCTACCGATTGGGGGATGAGCATGCTTCGTAACAGAGAATTCCGGCGGTTTGCAATATGCTTTTTACTGATAGCGGCTGTCAATGTAGTCCTGGGGTTTGCGATTCAAACGGCAGCGGGGATTCTCGCTGTCTGTTCGTCTGTGATCTTTGGAATTGCGTTCTATGTTTTTACAAGATTAAGGTACAGAAGTATCGCACAGATTGCAGATCAGATAGATCTGGTGCTCCATAATGCGGATCATCTGTATATCAGTGATTCTGAGGAAGGGGAGCTCTCTATCCTGCAAAGTGAGATCGTCAAGATGACGCTTCGGATACGTGAGCAGAATGCAATGCTTAAGAGGGAGAAGGAACATCTGGCCGATTCGCTGGCGGATATAGCTCATCAGCTCAGAACTCCGCTTACCTCGATCAACCTTATTCTGTCGCTGCTGGAGAATGATCCGGATAAGAATGAGCGGGACAACCTGCTGTGGGAGACAGAAGAATTGCTGGTCCGGATGGACTGGCTGATTACGTCTCTGTTGAAATTATCCCGGCTGGATGCCGGGATCGTGGATTTCCAAGATGGTGAGGTTGATGTAAAGAGTATGATAGATGCGGCTCTGAAACCGTTATTGATTCCCATGGAGCTTCACAATATCAGCCTATGGATAGAGATTCAGGAAGGGATTCTGATTAACGGGGATTTTGACTGGCTTTCAGAGGCTCTTCGAAATATTATTAAAAATTGTATGGAAAGCGCAGGTGACAATGGAAAAATTGAGATTACCTGTGAAAATAATCTGTTATATACAGAGATCATTATTCATGACAACGGAGCAGGATTCGGGAAAGAAGATTTATTTTATCTGTTTGACAGGTTCTATCGCGGAAAGAATTCTGATACGGCAGGGTTTGGGATTGGATTGGCTCTGTGCAGGACGATCATCACCCGGCAGGGCGGGACAGTCAGCGCAGAGAACCATCCGCAGGGCGGTGCGATGTTCTGTATCCGTTTCCCAAAGTGACGGATGACCGAACAGCAGATGGCTGTATGTATTTCCTAAAGTGACAGATCTCTCACAGAAAAGTCACGGAGATGTAAGCCGAAAGTTCTATGATTTTTATTGTAAAGTAAAATAAACAGGACGATGAAGCAGAGGTGAGAGAATGAACGGAAAATATTTGGGAGATATGAAAAAATGCTTGATTAATGCAGTATGTACGGTAGGCGGACTTGTATTTTGCGGTCTGCTCATAATGTTTGGTTTGTTGTATATTGCAGTCTGTGCCATACGGGAATTGGCAGATTACCTGCTTGGAAAAGCAAAAAGGAGTTGACGGTACGATGAAGATAAGACATCCAATCAGAAAGATCATAGGCACTCTGTTGATTACGCTGTTGTATGCGGCATTGGCATTGGGGATTCTGGTCGGGGTGAAGGGGTACCGGATGTACGAGGACGCTATATCGCAGATGTCGTTGGAAGAGAGAGTCGAGTCGATCCGTGACGGAGAAGGCTTTACGCATTACTCGGAATTGACAGAATTTTATATCAAGGCAGTTATCTCCGTGGAAGACCATCGGTTTATGAATCATTTCGGCCTTGATCCGATCGCTATCTGCCGTGCTGCATGGAGAGATATTATGGCAGGTTCTTTCAAAGAAGGAGGCAGCACCATAACGCAGCAGCTTGCCAAGAATCTGCTGTTTAATCAGGACAAGACCATGGAACGTAAGGTGGCGGAGATATTCGCAGTGTTTGATATTGAAGAGCAATACAGCAAGGAGGAGATATTTGAGTTATATGTGAATACGTCCAATTTTGGCAGCGGTTATTATGGAATTTCAGAAGCCTCAGAGGGATACTTTAATAAATTGCCGTCTGAGCTGACGGATTATGAGTCGGCCTTGCTGGCGGGGGTGCCTAACGCTCCTTCGCTGTATTCGCCGGATGTCAGTCTCAATCTTGCCTCGCAGCGGGTCGGACAGGTGCTGCAAAGTATGGTAAGGGAGAATGCGCTGTCACAGGGGGAGGCAGATGATATACAGGAAAATACCGAGATAAAAGGAGCGGATGAGTAAGAATCTCATCCGCTCAAATATTGAATGGAGGAATTAGAAGTCAAAAAGCAGCCGCGGGTGGCAGGCAGAGCTGTTGGGATTGCTGATCTGCTTGAGTGTTATGACAGTAATTACAGCGCTTCTGATCAACAGGGCAGAACGCCATAACAGGGAGACGGGGGAACTGCAGTTTTATTAATCAAATGAAGCATGCTTTATCCCTGGTTATACCGTGATGGAAGTATATATTCTGGCTTTAATAAATGTAGAAATTCATATGAAAAAAAGCGAAAATATGTAAAAGTTCATATGAATAATTGCAAAATGATTACCGTTTTAAGATTGCTTTTTGGTAAAGGTTGTGGTAAATTGTATTTGTAATAAAGGCTGGGAGTGATGTAACAGTGAAAAGGGATGTTATGGAGCGCTTGAAAGCATGGAAAGATTCGGAGGATAGGAAGCCGTTATTGATTACCGGAGTCAGACAGTGCGGAAAGACTTATATGTGCAGAGAATTTGGAGATGCTTATTTTGAAGATGTGGCTTATTTTTATTTTGAAGGTAACCGGGGACTTGCATCTGTATTTGAATATGATTTCGATGTATGCAGAATCATAGATGAGCTTGGCAATATTATCCGGGGGAAAGAGATTGTTCCTGGAAAAACATTGGTAATTTTTGATGAGATCCAGGCTTGTCCCGCTGCAATTACATCATTAAAATATTTTTGTGAAAATATGAAAGAATTGCATATCATTAGTGCAGGGTCATTGCTTGGGGTATCACTTAAGCGTGATCAGATCTCCTTCCCGGTAGGAAAGGTCGACAGACTTTTCATGTATCCTATGACATTTTCCGAATTTTTGCGGGCGGATGGCGGTGAAGCGATTTATGACGGGGTCAGGAAATATGCAGCGGGCAGAGAGCTTCCTGAGTTATATACGAGAGCTTTAGAAAAAGCCTTGAGATATTATTATATTGTTGGTGGAATGCCGGAGGTTGTTGCCAAATGGATTCAGACGCATAATTTTGAAGAGGTGGAGAGACTTCAGGATAATATTTTGTTGGATTACAGCAGTGATTTTGCAAAACACGCGCCAAAGACGGACATTCCAAAGCTCGGCTGGATATGGGATTCTATTCCCAAGCAATTGGCAAAGGATAACAACAAGTTCGTGTTTTCGCATGTAAAAGCAGGCAAGCGTTCCAGTGAATTGGAAGATGCGTTGGAATGGTTGATTGATGCCGGACTCGTATATCGCCTGGAATTAGTATCTAATCCAGAATTACCGCTTTCCTTCTGTGCAGATGCGACCTTTTTCAAGGTATATATGGTGGATGTAGGGTTGCTGCGCAGAAAATCAGGTATTTTCTACAAGACCATTCTGGAAGATTCGGATCTGTATAAGAATTTTAAAGGAGCATTTACCGAGAATTTTGTATTGACAGAATTATTGACGCAGGGAATCAGACCATACTTCTGGAGATCAGGAAATATGGCAGAGCTTGATTTCCTGTTTGAGTGGGAAGGGCAGATTATTCCTGTGGAGGCTAAGGCAGAGATCCATACGCGGGCAAAGAGCTATCGGCAGTATTGTAAAAAGTATAAACCATGTAAAGGATTAAAATTTTCGATGAAGAATGTGGGGAATCACATGGTAGAAGAAACGAAGACGTACAGTGTACCGTTATATTTGATATGGAGAGTAAAGGACTATCTGTCGAATCCCATGCCCCAATAAGGTGAAATCATATTGGCCGCGGCTTTTTTACCAAAATGCCGCGGCCTTTGCGCAGTCGGATTGTTTTGTTTTCGATATAACGAAAAGAATATACATTTTTCTGTTGAGATTTTGGTATAATTGGTATAAAATTGGTGATAAATATTCATATACTTTTAGATGTCATATATCAGGGAGGTGTGTACGATGGTTAAGCGGGAATTATATATGAGACGTATCCGTCCTTTTATCGCAAAAGATATCGTAAAAGTGTTGACAGGAATTCGAAGATGCGGAAAGTCGGTAATGCTTGAACTGATTAAAGAAGAATTATTAGAACAAGGAGTAGAGAAGTCATGCATTTTGAGTATGAATTTTGAATCCAGGGCAGTGGACTATGTAAAAGATGTGGATTCCTCGTATCAGTTTATCAGAGCTTTTGCTGAAAATGTGAAAAGTAAAGTCTATCTGTTAATGGATGAGATACAGGAACTGGAAGGTTGGGAGTGTATGGTTAACTCCTGTATGATTGACTTTGACGTAGATATTTATATTACAGGTTCGAACGCCAAGATGCTTTCAGGAGAACTGGCAACATATCTGGGAGGACGCTATGTGGAATTTAAAATATATCCATTTTCGTTCAGGGAGGCGGTAGAGTTATTGAATCAGAATGGGGAATATACTCTGGCAGAGGCATTTCAAATCTATTTGACAAGAGGCGGTATGCCGTTTTTATATCAATTTCAGATAGATGAACCCAGCGCCCGTCAGTATTTGGAGGATATTTATTCATCCATTATTCTGAAAGATATAGCCCAGAGAAATCATGTTCGCGAGATGGAGCAGTTAAAGCGTATATTGTTATATTTTATTGCAAATGTTGGCAATCCATTTTCAGCGTCCAGTATCACAAAATATTTAAAAAATGAAAAAAGGAACGTTTCTACAGAAACTCTTTACAACTATATTGATTATTGTAAGACGTCGTGTTTGCTGCACCTTGTTCCGCGAGAGGATGTAATGGGAAAGCAGCTTCTTAAATTTCAAGAGAAAATCTATCTGGCCGATCATGGAATACGGGAAGCAATTTATGGAAATAACCTGAGAGATATCAATCAGATTTTGGAAAATATTGTATACATGGAACTGTTGCGCCGCGGATATGAGGTAATGATTGGAAAGGCGGGCGCTTTGGAAATTGATTTTGTAGCACATAAAGGCGGTGAACGAATCTATGTACAGGTTAGTTATCTGCTTGCCAGCGAAGAAACCATAGAACGTGAATTCGGTATACTGGAGAGAGTTCCGGATAACTATCCTAAATATGTCGTAACTATGGATGAAATCAGCAGAGGCAGAAACGGAATCAAGCATAATAATATTAGAGAGTTTTTGATGATGGAGAGCTATGAGTAGTGATATAAGATACACATATTGACCGCGGCTTTTTACCAAAATGCCGCGGCCTGATTATGCAGATATCAAGTTTATTTCAAAAATAAGTGTATCAGCTTCTCATATCGTTTCTTATAGGGCTGGTATCTCATCGGAAGATCCAGCCAGGTCTTCTTGTCTACAATACTTTTATAATGTGTAAATGTGTCAAATCCGTCTTTCCCATGATAAGCTCCCATTCCGCTTGAACCAAACCCGCCGAATCCCATCTCGCTGGTGGCGAGGTGGATGATCGTGTCATTGATACATCCGCCGCCATAGCCGCAGCGGGAGGTTACCTTTCTTGCCGCAGATTTATCGCTGGTAAAAATATAGAGTGCCAGCGGATGAGGCATGGAGTTGATGTTGCGGATCGCCTCGTCTAAGGAATCATAAGTAAGAATCGGCATGACGGGCCCAAAGATCTCTTCTCGCATCACGGCATCGCCAAAGGTGGCGTTGTCGATGACAGTCGGCTCGATCTTAAGAGTGCTTCGGTTCGATCGGCCGCCCCAGACAACCTTATTTTTGTCGATCAGGCCTAAGATTCTGTCAAAATGCTTTTGATTGATGATCTTTCCGTAGTTCTTCTCCTCAAGCGGCTGTTTGCCATATTGTTTCTGAATCTGCTTTTTGATCTCTTTAACCAGGCGGTCTTTGACGGAGCGGTCGCAATAGACATAATCCGGAGCAACGCAGGTTTGTCCGCAGTTTAAGTATTTGCCAAAGACAATCCGTCTGGCGGCAAGCTTTAAGTTTGCACTTTTCTCGACGATGCAGGGACTCTTTCCGCCCAGTTCCAGAGTGACGGGGGTCAGGTATTCGGAAGCATGTCTCATGACTTCTTTGCCGACAGCCTGGCTTCCTGTAAAGAAGATGTAGTCAAAATGTTCATTTAACAGACAGGTATTCTCTGCACGGCCGCCGGTGACAACGGCAACATACCGTTCGTCAAAGCAGTCGCAGATGATCCTTCTGACAATCTCACTGGTGTATGGAGAATAGGCGCTGGGCTTTAAGACTGCGGTATTCCCTGCAGCGACAGCGTCTATCAGCGGATCAAGGGTCAGCAGGAACGGATAGTTCCAGGGACTCATGATCAGTACGACTCCGTAGGGAGAAGGCTTCTTGAAGCTTCGGGAGTGGAACTGGGCAAGAGGCGTCAGAACCGTCTTTTCTCTGGAGAAAGTATAGATATGTTTCAGCATATAGCTGATCTCACTGAGCACCAGACCCGTCTCGCACATATAGCTTTCGAAATTACTCTTGCCGAGATCCTTTTGCAGGGCTTCGTTAATCTCTGGTTCATGTTTGAGGATGCTGTCTTTTAATCTTTTCAGGGCGCTGACCCTTGCGGCAACGTCAAGGGTAGAGCCTGCGAGGAAATATTTGCGCTGGTTAGATACAATATTCTTGATTTCATACTCGTTCATATGGGCTGCTCCTTTTTGGTAGCTGTTTTAGATTCAATATATGGATAAGTATATCACACATACGGTTGGCAGAGTAACATTTTTATGCACCCATCAATATCATATAGAATTTCTCCAGCTCTTCGGCATCCATCAGGACGGGCACCGGGTAGAGAGGGTTTGCCTCCTTGTCAGCATAGTGGGAGAGCTTTGGGATATCCTCTTCCTGGATTTCGCTTACCGTGTCCCCGATGTCAAACCGTTTTTTCATATCCTTAATGGCATCGATGAACTCTCCTGCGGCCGTGTCATAAGGGGTGTCCTTCGTGGAAATACCCGCCGCCACGGACAGATGGTGCAGTTTTTTGTGGATGCAGGAACCATATGATTCTAAAACAAACGGAAGCAGTATGGCGTTGGCAAGTCCGTGGGGAACATTGTATTCTCCGCCCAGGGAATGTGCGACTGCATGCACGTAGCCGACATAGGATTTGGTGAATGCACACCCGGCATAGAAGGATGCATGGAGCATATTTCTCCTGGCGTCGATATTACTGCCGTCCGTATAAGCCTTGTCTATATTTTCGAAAATGAGTTTGACAGCCAAGAGTGCGTCTTTTCGTGTGCCGTAGGTGGTGGACCGTCCGATATATGCCTCGACTGCGTGAGTCAGCGCGTCCATTCCGGTTGTTGCCGTGATGGACGGCGGAAGGCTTAAGGTGACCTTGGGATCCAGCACCGCATATCTTGGAATCAACGGGAAATCATTGATGGCATACTTGTGTCTGGTCTCGGCGTCTGTGATCACCGCCGCGAGGGTGGTCTCGCTTCCGGTCCCGGCAGTAGTGGGAATGGCAATCAGGAGAGGCAGCTTCTTGTGTACCTTTAGGATTCCCTTCATCCTGGCAAGAGACTGCCTTGGTTTCGCGACGCGTGCACCGACAGCCTTGGCGCAATCCATGCTGGAGCCGCCTCCGAAACCGATGATGGCATTGCAGCCATTGGAGAGATACATTTCCAACGCTTCCGCCACGTTGGCTGTGGTAGGATTGGCAACCGTCTTGTCATAGACGCAGAAGGGAATATCATTCCGGGCCAGGACATTCTCAAGGCGCCTGGTCAGGCCAAGCCCCCGGATTCCGGCGTCTGTAATGATCAGCACATGGCTGCATCTGCGCTTCCTGATGATGTCAGGGATTGCTTTTATGCTGCCGATAACTTCCGGTTTGCGGTAGGGAAGAAAGGGAAGCGCTATTTTCAATCCCATCTGGAATGTCCGGCAGTAGATTTTCTTAGCTTTGTTCATGTCAGGTCATATCCTTTCTGATTTAATTTGTCCGGTATGGATAGGGTCGGGAATTGCAGTAATTTCCAGTTCTTCACAGAATTTCTCCAGATTATCGGAGATCAGGAATAAGACACGGTAGAAGATATCACGCTCCTTGGCGGTAATATCCCGGCCGCCTTCCAAAACAGCGCGGAGGATCAGGCGGTTTACCTTCCTGGCCTGGGTCTTGCCCTGGCCGGTGAGGATGGCTTTGGAGCGGTACTTTTTCTTATCCTGCGGATGTGTATACTGGATGAATCCGTGTTCTTCAAGGTCTGACAGGATTCGTGAGATGCCGGCCTTGTCTTCTTTGCAGAGATTACAGAGATCTGCGGCGGTGAGTCCCTCCGGATGTGAATACAGGAAATATAAACACATAACATGTGTACCCTTAAGTCCTAAGGAGCGCATCTCTAACTTCTTGATCCGCTGTATATTCTTGTAGATCTGCGATATGCCGGTTGTAAGCTGTTCAAATCTGTGAATCATATATAACCCGCTTTCTTACTTAATCATAGAAGTTGAGTTATCAACTTCTTGCCAAGTAGACTATAACAATAAGAAGTTGATTTGTCAACATAATTTTATATAACACTTAGGAAATGTACATAAATATATAATGTTAACATCTAATATATAAAGGTTGACAATTTGGAGCGCAATGATATATAGTAGATGCGTATCAAGATGAAAATTATTTTAAAGCGGGAATAATACCATGGGATTAGCAGAATGTTTAAAAGAGAAAATATTTGAAGGAAATCAGATTACAAGAGAGGAAGCGCTCCGGTTATATGATGAGCCGCTGGAGGAGCTGTGCAGGGCAGCAGATGAGATCCGGCAATTCTTCTGCGGGGACAGATTCGATCTTTGTACGATCGTCAACGGCAAGAGCGGGAGATGCTCGGAGGATTGTAAATATTGCGCGCAGTCGGCATATTATCATACACCGGCAGAAGAGTATCCGTTACTTGATGCGGAAGAGATCGTGCGCCAGGCGGAGTATAATGCAAAACGAGGCGTGCTGAGATACTCTATAGTGACTTCCGGGAGGTGCCTGAATGATGCAGAAGTAGACCAGATGTGCGAAGCGATACGTGCAATTAAGGAGAAGGTAGAGATAGAAGTATGTGTTTCCTTCGGCCTCCTGACAGAAGAGCAGTTTCGTAAGGTCAAGGAGGCGGGAGCATCCCGGGTGCATAATAATCTGGAAACATCCAAGCGGAATTTCCCCAATGTCTGCACGACCCATACCTTTGCGGATAAGGTCTGCGCGATACAGGCGGCAAAAGCGGCAGGTTTGGAGGTCTGCAGCGGCGGGATCATGGGGCTTGGAGAGACGGCAGAGGATCGGATCGATATGGCATTCAGTATACGCAGGCTTGGAATAAAAAGTGTCCCGGTGAATATGCTGAACCCGATTCCGGGTACGCCTTATGAGAAGAATGCTCGGCTGACCGTCCGTGATATGTGGAGGATCGTAGCTGTCTACCGATTTATCCTTCCGGATGCGGCGATCCGGCTTGCAGGCGGCCGGGGACTGATGGAAGATAAGGGGGAAGGAGCGTTTTGCTCCGGGGCCAACGCCGCCATATCCGGCGATATGCTGACTACCGCCGGATATACTGTAGAGACGGACATGAAGATGCTTAAAGATCTGGGCTACAGAGTGGCATTGTAAGACTTGTGCCATAGGTGGATTCCTGTGAGCTGTCAGGATTTTGGAGAGAGCAGTTCATCTCGCTTTCTTATGATTTCATGAAAGTCTGCTTTCGTAATTGCGAGTAAGGAAGGGTCCCGCAAGATTGCCGAAGGGTGATACACGGCGGTCAGCGAACAATCCTTCCGGGATACCCATGTACCGTGCTGTCTGGTGATCTTAAAGTCCGGCGAAATAATCCGCTGTGCGGCGACACGGCCGAGGCAGACAATAATTCTGGGCTTTAACAGATAGGTCTCGTATTTCAGATAAGGAAAGCAGGCATTCTTTTCTTCTTCCCTGGGATCACGGTTCCCGGGAGGATGGCATTTCAGAATATTGGTGATATAGATGGCATCTCTGGTCAATGAGCAATCTTCTAAGATCTCGTCTAATATGTTCCCTGAACGTCCGACGAAAGGAAATCCTTCAAGATCCTCCTGGCCGCCGGGGGCTTCTGCAATCAGCATAATATCAGCATTGTGACTTCCCCTCCCCATGACAGGCAGATGCCTGGTCTGGCTTAAGGGGCAGTGCGTGCAGGCGGCGATATGTTGTTCAATGTCGTCCCATGTGTACATAAGCGTGTGAACTCCTCTGATATGTTAATTCGTAGTTTCATTATAAACCCAGATAAAGAAGAAAGTAAAGTTCCTGATTGACTTTTGGTATGGTTGACGTTAATCTATAAGTGAAAAACGGGTAGCGGATTCTGGAAAGCGCCGGATTGGATAAAGAGACAGGATGAATATGGAAAAGAAGAATGAAGAACTTACAGCGAAAAGGATTTTGATATATATAATCGGTATTTTGTTTGTTTCTCTGGGAGTTGTACTATGTAAGAAATGCGGTATGGGAATCTCACCGCTCAGTAGTATTCCGCTTGTGATGTCGGATATAGTTCCATTGACGTTCGGCAGTTTGACTACGTTGTTCCACTTTGTGAATATTATGATCCAGATGGTTCTGATCAGGACAATAGGGGAGCCGAAGCTATGGCTTCAGACACTTTTTGCGTTTGTGTTAGGATGGGTGATTGATGTATTTAATCATTTTATTCTGATTGATAACAGCGTAATGCTCTACAGGATTCTCGCACTGCTCTTCAGTATTTTTTTTACCGCACTTGGTATGGTATGTATACTGGATGTGGATCTGATTCAGAATCCCCCGGACGGCACAGTGAAGCAGATCAGCATGTTATCGGGATGGGAATTTGGTACGGTGAAGATTATATATGATGTGGTCTGTGTGCTTGTTTCGGTATTGCTGAGTCTGGTTTTTTGCATAGAATTGAGGGATTCGGAATTGCAACGATTGCTTCGGCGGTCTTTGTGGGAAGAACAGTTCATTGGATTAAGGCTCTTTGAATTAAAGGAAATTGTTGTGGATGATATCAAAAAATTCAGAAGAGGCTGCTCTATAATTTATAAAGAAGATATGGGAATCGGAAAGGAAAAAGAACATGGGAATGTATTTGAATCCTGGGAACAGCGGATTTACCAGTATCAGAAATGATCTGTATATAGATAAAAGCGGTTTGATCGGCCTGATCAATGAGACGATCGAGACGCCAAGGCGGCTGACTTGTGTCAGCCGACCGCGCCGTTTTGGCAAGTCTTTCGCGGCGAAAATGCTGTGCGCCTATTATGATAAGACCTGCGATTCCGCCTGTCTGTTTGATGATCTCTCGATTGCGGCTGACGCAGAAACATACCGGCAGCATCTGAACAAATATGATGTGATCTATCTTGACATGACAAGTGTCATGGAAGAGGCGGGAGAGATCGAACTGATTTCTTTTATCAAGCGCGAACTTATCAGAGAGCTCTCTTTGGCCTGTCCGCAATTAAAACCGGAGGGCCCCTTTTTGACAGCACTGTTGGAAGCAGTAGAATTGACCGGTAGTAAATTCATTATGATCATAGATGAGTGGGACGCTCCGATCAGAGAAACGCCGGAAAATGAAAAAAAATACTTGCACTTTTTGCGGAGCATGTTTAAGAGCAGCGCCGCGACAGACCGGATTTTTGCGGCTGTTTATATGACCGGAATATTGCCGGTCAAAAAAGACGGCTCTCAGTCGGCGATATCGGATTTTCAGGAGTTTTCCATGCTTAAGCCCAGGCAGTTTGCTGACTATGTGGGTTTTCTGGAGAATGAGGTAAAGGGACTTTGTAAAAGATACTGCTGTGATTTTGATCAAATGAATTTCTGGTATGACGGATATACCTTCCGAGGAGTCAAGTCTGTGTACAATCCCAATTCTGTTATAAAAGCGGTGCGCAACCATGATTTTGATTCATACTGGACAGAAACTTCCGCCGCCCAAAGTCTGATGGAATATATCGGCCTGGATTTTGACGGTCTTTCCGGAACAGTGGCGGAACTGCTTGGAGGGGGAAACGTGAAGATCAATACAGCCGGCTTTGCCAACGATCTCGTAACCTTTCGCGGCAGAGATGATGTGCTGACGCTGTTGATCCATCTGGGCTATCTGGCCTATGACACGGAGACAGGGACCGTGCGGATTCCCAATGAAGAGATTCGGCTGGAATTTGCCCGGACGATCCGGGAAGTGAAACGAGACGATACCATTCGCCGGGTGCGGGAAAGTGACCGGCTGATTGAGGATACCATCCACAGGAAAGAGGAGGCAGTTGCCGCTCAGATTGAAAAAATACATGCAGAAGAAGCACCGCTGCATTATAATAACGAACAGTCTCTGCGCAGTGTGCTCAAACGTGCGTATTTTAGTTATGGGGATGAATATATATTGTTTGAAGAACTGCCGTCAGGTGTTGGCTACGCAGATATGGTATATTTGCCGAAGAAGGATTCGGTACTGCCGGCTCTTGTGATCGAGTTGAAATGGAATCAGGCTGCAAAGGGCGCGATAGCGCAGATCCGAAACCGACAGTATTTTAAAGCGATTGAGAACTACGGCGGTGAGATTCTGCTGGTGGGAATCGCATATGATAAGAATGCCCCTGCCGGAGAGCGGAGGCATACTTGTATAATAGAAGCATACCATAAAGGCGTTTAAGCCGTGAATTACGGCACTGCAACCACTGGTTGACAAATTTCTAAGCACTGTTTTCTTGTTCTTTTCTCGTATTTGAGATACAATTCGAATAAACAGATCAGATTTTACAGGAACGGGAAAGGCAGGTAGATCAGATGAATTTGGCAGAAAAACTTACAATACAGAGAAAGAAAATGGGGATGTCACAGGAGCAGCTCGCGGACAGGCTTGGCATCACCAGACAGTCGGTCAGCAAATGGGAGGCAGGAAGCAGTGTCCCGGAGATATCCAAATTAGTTGCAATGTCGGAGCTTTTTGACGTCAGTTTGGATTATCTGTTGAAAGATTATCTGGATGAGGAGAGTGTCAAGTATTACTCGGAGAATATCCGTCAGAGCGGCCGGCATGAGAAGGACGTGACCGGTGAAAGTCTTAAGCTCGAGGAGAATGCAAGGCTTGAGAAGAAAGTGGATGAACTTACCAGATACATCAAAGGATATGAGTTCACCAGTAAGACAAAGATCGCGGGGATACCTCTTGTGTCTATCCGGTTTTCCAGGCAGCTGGGGAGAGACGGGGTAGCCAAAGGGATTATAGCCATTGGGAATATAGCGGTCGGTGTGATAAGCTTTGGGGCCTTTTCTTTTGGAATCATCAGTTTTGGAGCGCTGGCGGTCGGTCTGTTCTCAATCGGGGCGTTTGCCATAGGGCTTGCGGCGTGGGGGGCTCTTGCATTTGGCATACTTGCATTCGGGGCAACGGCCGTGGGATTCTACAGTGCCGGTGTGGCGGCGCTTGGAAAGGAAGTCGCGGTGGGAGTCTCCGCCGCGGGGAAGACGGCAATCGGTGAGACCGTAACGGGAACTCATTGTCTGATCTACGAGCAGGGAATTACTACCGCACTGCAGATAGAACAGTTCCTTGAAGATACCAATCCTCATTTGTGGAAACCGCTCAAGGATTTGTTAGTAGCATTTGCAATGCATATTTGAGGAAACTTTGGTTACGACAGAGTTTCGGCAGGATGAGAAGAGTGATAGGATAAGGAGGCAGAACTATGGGAGAACAATTAACGCAAAGCGATGTGCAGAAGATCAAGGAAGAGATCGAATACAGGAAACTTGTGGTTCGGAAGAAGGAGCTGGAAGCGGTCAAGGAGGCCCGTGCGCAGGGAGACTTGAGTGAGAATTTCGAATATAAGGCGGCAAAGCAGGATAAAAACCGTAACGAAAGCCGTATTCGGTATCTGGAGAAGATGCTGAAGCATGCAAGGATTGTGTCGGATACATCAAAGGATGACGAAGTAGGGATTAATAATACAGTGGATATTTATTTTGAAGATGATGATGAGACAGAAGTCTACCGGCTGGTGACCAGTGTGCGGGGGAATTCCCTTCAGGGGCTTATCAGTATTGAATCGCCGCTTGGCAAGGCGATCAGAGGCCATAAGGTGGGAGACCGGGTCAAGGTGAAGACGAATGGTGAGGATGGATATTTTGTGATAATCAAGAAGATAGATAAGACGACGGACGATACCAATGACACTTTGCGGAGATATTGATCGGATCAGACCAATAAGACCTTGATATTTGGATGAATCTGTGCTATCCTTTGTAATGAGCACAGGAGAGGCAGCATAAGAGAAGAGACAGAAGTGCTCATTGCGCAGTATAGAAAAGATGGGAGATGAAAGAATGAGGACTATTTCTTGCTAATGGTAACAGTAACTGCATAACAAGACTGATACGGTGAAGACACCGTCTTTTTGTTGTGCTGACAGCAGGAAAGTCCTAAGACCCATTCATCTGAAAATATAGCGTACAATGGCTCCTTTATCTGTCATATAGAGGTGTATTGTGTGTATTTCATGAGGCTGTAAGGAGACTTTCTTGCGGCTTTTTTCATGTTTTGCCAGGTATTAAGGCATGAATGATCAGGAGGTACGCATATGTCAATGATAGATGTTGTGAATTTGAGTTTTTCTTATGAAGGAAGTTATGAAGAGATATTTAAAAATGTCTCTTTTCGGATCGATACGGACTGGAAGTTGGGATTTGTGGGGAGAAACGGACGGGGTAAAACTACTTTTCTGAATCTTTTGCTGGGCAAATACGAATATCAGGGAAATATATCATCCGGTGTGGAATTCGTATACTTTCCATACGAAGTGGCGGACGAGGGCAGGATGGTATTTGAGATACTGGAAGAGTTAAATCCGCAGACGGAGGAATGGGAGATCTTCAGGGAATTGAATCTTCTGGAAGTGGATGCGGAGGTATTGTATCGTCCGTTCGATACCCTGAGTTATGGAGAACAGACGAAGGTGCTGCTTGCAATGCTGTTTCTGTCGGAGAATCGTTTCCTGCTGATCGATGAGCCGACCAATCATCTGGATGTGGAAGCGAGAGAGCGGATTGCGGGATATCTGTCCAGGAAGAAGGGATTCATACTGGTGTCTCATGACCGGCATTTCCTGGATTCCTGTGTGGATCATATTCTCTCGATCAACAAGATGGATATTGAAGTGCAGAAGGGGAATTTCAGTTCCTGGTACGCCAACAAGGAGGCAAGAGACCGTCTGGAAGCGGCACAGAGTCAGAAGCTTAAGACAGAGGTTAAACGGTTAAAGCATGCGGCGCGGCAATCATCGGACTGGTCTTCGAAGGTTGAGAAGAGTAAGAAGGGGCAAAGAGTAGCGGGACTTCGTCCGGACAGAGGGCATATCGGTCATCAGGCGGCCAAGATGATGAAGCGCGCCAAGGTGTTGGAGAACCGGCAGCAGCAGGCGATCGAGGAGAAGTCAAAGCTTCTTAAGAATGTTGAGACAATGGAGGTCCTTCAGATCCATCCAATGCCGTATCATGCAGATAAGCTGGCAGAGGTTTGCGGCCTTTCGGTTTATTATAATGGCAAACCGGTGTGTTCCGGAATCAGTTTCGATATCCGCCAGGGTGAGCGAGTCTGTTTGTCGGGAAAAAACGGATGTGGAAAATCCAGCATATTAAAACTGATAAACGGCGAAGAACTTGAATACAGCGGGAAACTTGAGATCGGGGCGGGGCTTAAGATTTCATATGTCTCCCAGGATACCTCATATCTTCAGGGAAACTTAAGAGAGCTGGCCGAAAAATATGGGCTGGAGGAGAGCCTTTTTAAGGCGGTGCTCAGGAAACTGGATCTTGAGAGGGGACAGTTTGAGAAGGATGTGAGTCAGTACAGCGCCGGGCAGAAGAAGAAGGTGTTGCTGGCAAAGAGTCTGTGTGAGCAGGCACATCTGTATATTTGGGATGAACCTTTGAATTATATAGATGTGCTGTCACGGGTTCAGATAGAAGAATTGCTGCTTGAATATGAGCCTACGGTTATTTTCGTGGAACATGACAGAGCCTTTCGGGAAAATGTTGCGACAAAAGTGATCGAGATGGGAGAAATAATATGGAACAGATGACATTATTTGATGAAAGGGCGCAGACGGCGCCCCTGGCAAGCCGTCTGCGCCCTTTGTCACTGGAAGATTTTGCGGGGCAGGAGCATTTGCTTGGAGAAGGGAAGATGCTGCGTCAGCTGATCGAGAGAGACCAGATATCCTCGATGATATTCTGGGGGCCGCCGGGGGTGGGGAAGACGACGCTTGCCAGCATTATTGCCAGTCGGACAAAGGCGGATTTTATTAATTTCAGCGCCGTTACCAGCGGAATCAAAGAGATCAGGGAAGTGATGAACCAGGCGGAGGGAAGCCGGCGGATGGGTATCCGAACGGTGCTTTTCGTAGATGAGATCCACAGGTTTAACAAGGCGCAGCAGGATGCATTCCTGCCTTTTGTGGAGAAGGGCAGCATCGTGTTGATCGGCGCCACCACGGAGAATCCTTCTTTTGAGGTCAATGCGGCGCTTCTGTCGAGATGCCGGGTCTTTGTACTGAAGGCTCTTGAGGAGGCAGATTTGATAAAGGTTCTTCGGCATGCGTTGGAAAGTCCGGCAGGATTTGGGCCGCAGAATGTTCGGATCACGGACAGGCAGGTGGAGGCGATCGCAGCATTTGCCAACGGAGACGCGAGAACCGCGCTCAATACGTTGGAGATGGCGGTGACGAACGGGGAGATCAGCGCCGGGGGGCTTCTTGTCACGGATGAGGGACTGGAACAGTGTATCAGCAGAAAGTCGCTTCTCTATGACAAGAGCGGGGAAGAGCACTACAACATGATCTCAGCGCTCCACAAATCCATGCGCAACAGTGATCCGGATGCGGCAATCTACTGGATGTGCAGGATGCTGGAGGGAGGAGAGAATCCCTTGTATATAGCGAGGAGGCTGATCCGGTTTGCCAGTGAGGATGTCGGCATGGCGGACAGCCATGCTCTCCAGGTGGCAGTGGCGGCGTATCAGGCCTGCCATTTCCTGGGGATGCCGGAGTGCGACGTGCATCTGACCCATGCGGTTACTTATCTTGCAATGGCGCCGAAGTCTAACGCCCTCTATACGGCCTGTGAGATGTGCAAGGAGGATGTGAAAAGCTTACGGGCGGAGCCGGTTCCGCTGGTCCTTCGCAATGCGCCGACCAGGCTTATGAAGGATCTGGAATACGGCAAAGGATATGAATATGCCCACGATACCAAGGAGAAGCTGACACATATGCAGTGCATGCCAAAATCCTTAAGCGGCAGAGAATATTATCATCCGACCACGGAAGGGGAGGAGAAGAAGATCAAAGCCCGGTTAGAAGAGATAAAGGAATGGAAAGGGAATCTGTAATATGAAAGAAAACAATAAGAAAGAGAAGAATTCATTCGAGAAGATCTATGATGTGATCCGTCAGATCCCTGAGGGACAGGTGGCGTCCTATGGGCAGATTGCGGCGCTTGCGGGAAATCGGCGCTGGGCGAGAGTGGTAGGCTATGCCCTTCATGCGGTTCCGTGCGGCAGCGACCTTCCCTGTCACCGGGTGGTATCCAGGGATGGCAGGATGTCCTGCGCATTTGGAAGCGGAAGATGCAACCGGCAGACAGAACTTCTTAAGGCAGAAGGAGTGGGGTTTCGGGGAGATCTCGTAGATATGAAGAGATATCAATGGAAGAAAATCGCATTTTGATAACGAGTGACGCATCCTGGCTTGTCTGTTTCTCCGATAGTGTATGTCAAAAGTTTCGCCGCAGCCCGCTGCGTCTGCTTTTTTAACATACACTGTCGAAGAAATATCCTGCGTAATCTGTATCGCTTTTTTCCTTAAGTTCCTTACGGTATCACGAGGATGGTTGTCGCAAGCGCCGTTAATTCGGAATTTTCATTGCCTGCGTCAAGCAGAGATGAGGCATTGATAGAGACAGGCACCGTTGTCTCCTCGTCAAATGTAGGAGCCGCGGCGTATTTCTCCATTGCTGCTATCAGTCCGGCGGATACTTCTTCGATGGAGTGGTAGGTTCCTCCTTCGAATTCATTGTAGGCGTCTAAAAAGCTGGTGTTCGGTGATGTGGTGATCTCTACCGTATAGCTGTAGACGCCGTCCTCCTTCTTTGGTATACCGACGGAATACTTACACTGTTTCATCATGGATTCGAGAGCCGCCTGATATCTTGGGATATACGCTTCACTCAGATCGGAGGGCGGATCAAATACGTCTTCCTTATACCATGCAAGCGCTTCTTCCTCCGTACGGTCTGTATGCAGGGCAAAACGAGCGACATCTCCCTTGAAAGAAGCGTCAAGGTAAGCCTTGACGAAGTCATAGCAGTCCAGGATATCGCAGACCGTATTATAGGGTTCCATATATCCGTGAAGGGTCTGTGACAGGAAGGTGTTCAGGCTTTCCTCGGAAATAGAATAAGAATCCCCTTCTCTGGATACTGAGAGAGTAGAGATGGTCTCCGCGTCGAAGGCGGGGGAGGTTTTAAGCGTATCGGTGTCCGTCTCCAGAATAGAAGCAACTGCCTTGTCAAGTTCCGGTGTCTCTAAGGAATCCATGAATTCGGCGTTGACGGATTCAAGAGAACTCTTGAGATTAATCGGAGTGTAGGTAACCTGGACCGAGAAGGTTCCGTCATTCATCTTTGTTGGTTTGGCGACCTCGAACTGGATGGTTTTGAAGGAATCCTTCATGAATTCCAGATAAGGTGTTTTCAGTTCTTCAGGAAATTGCAGGACATAGGATTCGTTGCTTTCTGCAATTCCTTCTTCTAAAAGTGCCGTAAATTTCTCAGAGCCGTTTTCCTTAATGGAAGTAATCTGTTCCCCGACATACTTGTCCGCATTCTCCTTACTGCAGCCTGTCAGTAACGCAAGAGCGAATACGCAGGAAATAAGAAATGTTCGTTTGCGCATAAAACATGTCCTCCTGTACTTTTTATGTTTCTTCATTGTAACATTCCAAAAACCTGTCTTCAATAGTAAATATTACTGGAAAAAGAGAAGTATTTTATATATAATAGAGTAACAGGTCAAAATTCAACAAAAAAGGAGAATTTTTATGGAAATGATATCAATTGAGAAGGAATTACGGGAGAATTCTTATCCGGGGCGCGGCATTATCATAGGGAAGAGCGCGGATGGGACCAGGGCAGTGACGGCTTATTTTATTATGGGAAGAAGCGTGAACAGCCGGAACCGTATTTTTGTGGAAGAGGGCGAAGGGATCCGTACTCAGGCGTTTGATCCGGCTTTGCTTACCGATCCAAGCCTGGTGATCTATGCGCCGGTACGGGTGCTGGGGAACAAGACTATCGTGACTAACGGTGATCAGACCGATACCATCTATGCGGGGATGGACTGCCAGATGACGTTCGAGCAGTCGTTAAGAAGCAGGGAGTTTGAGCCGGATGGTCCGAACTATACGCCGAGGATCTCGGGAATTATGCATATCGAGAACGGAAACTTTAATTATGCGATGTCAATTCTTAAGAGCAATAACGGCAGCCCGGACAGTTGTAATCGTTATACCTTTGCATACGAGAATCCGGCGGCGGGTGAGGGGCATTTTATCCACACGTACCGCTGTGACGGGAATCCGCTGCCGAGCTTTGAGGGAGAGCCGAAGCTGATCGCAGTGCCGGACGATATGGAAGCATTTACAGATATGCTGTGGAACAGCCTGAACGAGGAGAATAAGGTGTCGTTGTTTGTGAGGTATATTGATATTGCATCCGGAGTTTATGAGACGAAGATTGTGAACAAGAATCAGTAGGAGGAGAGAATATGAAGGAATTAGAATTAAAGTATGGCTGTAATCCGAATCAAAAACCATCCAGAATCTATATGGCGGACGGCAGCGAGCTTCCAATTCAGGTATTGAACGGGAAACCGGGATATATTAATTTCCTGGACGCGTTTAACGGATGGCAGCTTGTGAGTGAATTGAAGAAGGCGACCGGGCTTCCCGCGGCGACATCTTTCAAACACGTATCTCCGGCAGGCGCGGCAGTTGGGCTCCCTCTTACGGAGACGCTTGCGAAGATCTACTGGGTGGATGATCTCGGTGAACTGTCGCCGCTGGCTTCTGCCTATGCGAGAGCGAGAGGGGCGGACCGTATGTCTTCTTTCGGAGATTTCATCTCTCTGTCGGATGTCTGTGATGCGGATACGGCAAGGCTGATTAAGCGTGAAGTATCGGATGGTGTGATCGCGCCGGGATATGAGCCGGAAGCGCTTGAGATCTTAAAAGCGAAGAAGAACGGCAATTATAACGTGATACAGATCGATCCGGAGTATGTACCGGAGCCGTTAGAGCATAAGGACGTGTTCGGTATCACTTTCGAGCAGGGAAGGAATGAATTGAAGATTGATGAGGAGTTCTTTGCCAATGTAGTGACAGAGAATAAAGAGCTGACCAGGCAGGCGAAGATCGATCTTGCCATCTCCATGATCACTTTGAAGTATACACAGTCCAATTCCGTATGTTATGTCAAGGACGGACAGGCTATCGGTATCGGAGCCGGGCAGCAGTCCAGGATTCACTGCACGCGTCTGGCAGGCCAGAAGGCGGACAATTGGTGGCTCAGACAGTCTCCACAGGTGATGAACCTGCCGTTCGTGGAGGGTATCAAGCGTGCGGATCGGGACAATGCCATTGATTTGTATATCGGCGAGGACTATATGGATGTGCTGGCGGATGATGCCTGGCCGGCAATTTTCAGGGAGAAGCCGGAGGTATTTACAAGAGAGGCTAAGAGAGAATGGCTCGATAAGCTTGAGAACGTGGCGCTTGGTTCAGATGCTTTCTTCCCGTTCGGAGATAATATCGAGCGCGCACACAGAAGCGGCGTGAAGTATATCGCACAGCCGGGCGGGTCCGTGCGGGATGACAACGTGATCGAGACCTGTAATAAATACGGAATTGCTATGGCATTTACCGGGCTTCGTTTGTTCCATCATTAGAACAGATACAGAAATTAATAGTTGTATATTTATATAAAACCTTATATAATAGTAAAGGTGTTTGCGGATGGCAAATGAAGCGTAAGAAATGAAGGAGCTGACAGTTATGGGTAAATATTTTGGAACGGATGGATTCCGTGGAGAAGCAAATGATGTACTGACGGTGGAACATGCATTCAAGGTGGGAAGGTTCCTGGGCTGGTATTACGGACAGGATCACAAGGCGAAGGTTGTGATCGGCAAGGATACGCGAAGAAGCAGTTATATGTTCGAATACGCGCTGGCGGCAGGGATAACAGCGTCAGGTGCAAACGCATATCTTCTGCACGTGACGACAACGCCAAGTGTTTCCTATGTGACAAGGACTGATAGTTTTGACTGTGGGATTATGATATCAGCAAGCCATAATCCTTACTATGATAATGGGATCAAGGTGATCAACGGGAAAGGACATAAGCTTGAGGCAGATGTCGAGGAGAAGATTGAAGCCTATATTGACGGGGAGATAGGCGAGCTGCCGCTGGCGAAGAAGGAAGACATCGGACGCACTGTAGACTATGCGGCCGGAAGAAACCGTTATATCGGCTATCTGATCGCGCTGGCGACCCGTTCTTTTGAGGATATCAGAGTCGGACTTGACTGTTCTAACGGAAGTGCATTTGCCATAGCAAAGAGTGTGTATGACGCTTTGGGTGCAAAGACTTATGTGATCAACTGTGAGCCGGACGGAACGAATATCAATACAAACTGTGGTTCCACACATATAGAAGTGCTTCAGCAATATGTGAAGGAGAATAAGCTGGACGTAGGCTTCGCATATGACGGTGATGCGGACAGATGTATTGCCGTAGATGAGAAGGGAGATGTGGTAGATGGTGATCTGATTCTCTATATCTGCGGTAAGTATATGAAAGAGAACGGACGATTGAACGGTGATACGATCGTTACAACGGTTATGTCCAATCTTGGGCTTTATAAAGCCTGCGATAAAGCGGGGCTTAAGTATGAGAAGACAGCGGTAGGCGATAAGTATGTGTATGAGAATATGGTGCGCAATAACTTCTCGCTGGGCGGTGAACAATCAGGCCATATTATTTTCAGTAAGCATGCTACGACAGGAGACGGGATACTGACTTCTCTGATGGTGATGGAAGTGATGCTGGAAAAGAAGTTGAGTTTATCGAAGCTTGCAGAACCGGTAACGATCTATCCGCAGCTTCTTAAGAATGTCCGCGTGGCAGATAAGAAGACAGCGAGAGAGAATCCGGAGGTGACCAGGGCCGTAGACGCGGTAGCGGAGGCGCTTGGGGATGACGGACGTATTCTGGTCAGGGAGAGCGGCACGGAGCCGGTTATCCGTGTGATGGTCGAGGCGTCTACGGATGAGCTGTGTGAGAAATATGTGAACCAGGTGATAGAGGTGATAAAGAAAGAGGGCCTTATGGTAGGCTAAGATGAAGAATGGGACGACCGGGAGAGATAAGCTTTCCTGGCCGTCCCGTTCTTGATTGTCCGGGTAATACAGCAGTCGTTCCGATCAGATCGAATGGAAGCCTTTCCCGATGATCTCGCTGGTATTGGAGATCAGCAAAAATGCATCCGGAGAATGCTCCTTAATGTAATTACGAAGCCGTACTGCCTCCACGCGGTTTAATGCAGTGAAGATGATATATTTGTCTTCTCCGCTGAATGCGCCTTTGGCCGGAACGATGGAAGCGCTTCGGTGAAGCACTTCGTTAATATATGCACAGATCGGGTGCGGGTCGTTGCATACAACGTTAAAATACTTGGACAGGTTCAGACTTTCTATAAAACCGTCGATCATGAAGGAGCGGAGCGCCAGTCCGAGGAATGAGTACAGCCCGGTCTCGATGTCGAACACGAAACATCCTGCGAGGGTGATGAAGAAGTCAGTAACCAGCAGAGCCTTGCCGATATCGAAGCTGGTGTACTTCTTCATGATCATGGCGATGACGTCGGTACCGCCGCTTGATGCACCGATATTGAACAATATGGCAGAACCAATGGAAGGTAGCGCGATGGCAAAAGCAAGTTCAAGCATCGGCTGGTCTGTCAAAGGATGGCTCATGGGACAGATACGTTCCAGGGCCGATAAGGTGACGGACAGGAGGATACTGCTGTAAGCCGTCTTGGCGGCGAATTTCTTCCCCAGTATGAAAAAACCGATAACAAGCAGAACCATATTGGATACGAAGGAGAAATCTCCGGCAGAGATGACTCCTGATTTGGCGATCAGAACAGCAAGACCTGTGATCCCGCCAAAAGTAAAATTGTTGGTAAACTTAAAAAAATAGACGCCGACAGCCATTACCAGAGTGCTGAAGGTCAGGAGAGTGAAGTTTTTAAATTGTGATTTCATGACAATTTCCTCTGTTCATATAATAATGTAATATGTATGAGTGCGGGACACTGATTTTCCCGGCACAACACAGATTGTAACGCGGAGGCCTGGAAAAGTCAATGGGATTTTTGATCTGGTATGAATTGTATGAAATCGGTGCATAATACCTCCTGTAAAGGAGGATAAGAGATGCAAAAGTATTTACCGATTACGGATGTATACGCAAGAGAAATATTAGATTCCCGCGGGAATCCGACCATAGAAGTAGAAGTGCTTGCCGGCGAAGAATACCTTGGGCGGGCGAGTGTTCCGTCAGGGGCGTCGACCGGACAATATGAGGCGTTGGAACTGCGTGACAGGGCGGCGCGGTACGGGGGCCTTGGAGTAGAGCTTGCAGCCGATCATGTGAATGCGCGGATCGCACCGGCGATCATAGGGGTCAATGTGTTCGATCAGCCGGCAATCGACCGGATCATGATTCAGCTTGACGGAACAGAGAATAAATCGAATCTCGGAGCCAATGCCATGCTGGGAGTCTCTATGGCGGCGGCCAGGGCGGCAGCCAAGGCTCTTAAGATTCCGCTCTATGCTTATCTTGGGGGGACAAATGCAAAGCGGCTTCCGGTGCCGATGATGAATATTATGAATGGAGGAAGACACGCGGATAACACCATAGATATCCAGGAATTTATGATCATGCCGGCAGGGGCGTGCTGTTTTAAAGAAGGGCTTCGGATGTGTGCGGAGATCTACCACGCGCTAAAGAATCTCCTGAAAAAGCATGGATACAGCACGGCTGTGGGCGACGAGGGCGGATTTGCACCGGATCTTCCGGACGCGAGGGAGGCGCTGCGCTTTATAACGGAAGCCGTTCAAAATGCCGGTTATAAATCAGGAAAGGACATCGTGATCGCGCTGGATGTTGCGGCAACCGAGCTGTACGATAAGAATTTCAAGAAGTATACTTTTGTGGGTGAGAGTAAAATGCACGGGCATCAGGTGGTGCGCTCGGCAGAAGAACTGATCGATTATTACGAAGAACTTGCGGAAGAATTTCCTATTGTATCCATTGAAGATCCGCTGGATGAAGAAGACTGGGAAGGCTGGGAGATCCTGACGGCGCGTCTGGGAGTTAATCTGCAGCTGGTTGGGGACGATCTCTTTGTGACTAATGCCAGGAGGCTTAAGAAAGGAATTGAGAGAGGAGCTGCCAATGCGATTCTGATCAAAGTCAATCAGATCGGAACGCTGACAGAAGCCTTTGATGCGATTGAGATGGCTAAAAATGCCGGATACAAGACGATCGTATCCCATAGATCCGGAGAGACGGCGGATTCCATCATCGCGGATATCGCGGTGGCGTTCAATTCCGGACAGATCAAGACAGGAGCACCATGCCGCTCCGAAAGGGTGGAAAAGTATAATCAGCTTCTTCGGATAGAGGAGCATCTGGAAGATGTGGCAGAATATAGGAATCCGTTTCTGTAACAGGGGACCCACATTTCTCAAAAATACTATGTTCCCCTTCTTGCTATTTTATGAATCTTGTGCTAGAATAATAAAGGTTCAAACGCAGGAGGTGTAAAAGGTGGAGATTTTGAAGATTGTTTTAATGATTATATTTGCGATAGACTGTATTGCATTGACAGCCATCGTGCTGATGCAGGAAGGAAAGTCCGCAGGGCTTGGCACGATCAGCGGTATGGCTGACACTTACTGGGGACAGAACAAGGGGCGTTCTATGGAGGGTGCGCTTGTGAAGTCTACGAAGTTCCTTGCAGTCCTGTTTATTGTATTGGCAGCAGTGTTGAATTTAAAGGTGTTTGCGTAAGAGAAGCATATTTTATGAGAACAGTGGGACACTCCTGTAAAGGAGTGTCCGTTTGTATATAGGGGAATTTTAATCTGGATGAATAATGTCCATGATATTGAGGGGAGAATGAAGATGGATCATACGCTGGAGAAACAGAAGAAAGTAGTCTACGATTTGATGTGCGACAGTCTGTATGTGCCGATGAAGTTCAAAGAGATCGCCATGCTCTTGCAGGTCCCGAAGGAACGAAGAGAGGAATTAAGAGAGGTACTCTTAGCGCTTGAGGCGGACGGTAAGATATATCTCTCGAAGAGAGGGAAGTATGTAAGAGGCGAGGCGAAGCACCTGACCGGTGTATTTCGTGCGAATGTCAGAGGATTTGGCTTTGTCGTGACGGAGGGAGAAGATTCAGACGTATTTATCGGCGAGGAGGATACAGGCGGAGCCTTCGACGGCGACAAGGTAGAATTTGTACTTACGAAGGAAGGACGGGGGCGAAGCCGCGAGGGGAAGATCACACGTATCATTTCCCGGGGGCTTAAGGAGATTGTCGGCCTGTATCAGAAGAAGGATACGCAGAATTATGGATTTGTGATTCCTGACAATCAAAAATTTGCCAGAGATGTTTTTATTCCCATCGAGAAGTCCAAGGGGGCTGTGAACGGCCACAAGGTGGTGGTAGAACTGACCTCTTACGGAGAGGCCGGGAAGAAACCGGAGGGAAAAGTAACCGAGATCATCGGTCATATCAATGACCCGGGTACGGATATTATGTCGATCGTCAAGGGATACGGCCTTCCGGTAGAATTTTCAGAGAAGATATTGAATCAGGCAGACCGGGTGGCGAAGGATGTAAGCCAGGCGGATATGGCCGGGAGGAAGGACCTGCGCGGCTGGCAGATGGTAACTATAGACGGGGAGGATGCCAGGGACCTTGATGATGCGGTCTCTCTTACGAAGGAAGGAGACAACTATATCCTGGGCGTTCATATTGCGGATGTGACAAATTATGTCCAGGAGAACAGTGCGATCGACCGGGAGGCCAGAGAGCGGGGAACGAGCGTATACCTTGTGGATCGGGTGATTCCCATGCTCCCCCATAGGCTTTCTAATGGAATCTGCTCCTTGAATGCCGGGACGGACCGCCTGGCTCTTAGCTGTATTATGACGGTGAATCCTAAGGGAGTCGTGATCGGGCATGAGATAGCGGAGACGGTAATCCGGGTGGACGAGAGGATGACCTATACCAGTGTGAAGAAGATTCTTGAGGATGAGGATCCGGCAGAGAGGGCAAGATATGGGGAGCTGGTTCCTCTGTTTGAGCGGATGCGCGAGCTGTCCCGGGTTCTGCGTGAGCAAAGACAGCGGCGAGGATCTATTGATTTTGACTTTCCGGAGACGTTTCTTGTGTTGGATGAGAATGGAAGGCCTACAGACATCAGGCCCTATGGCCGGAATGTGGCGACGAAGATCATAGAGGACTTTATGCTGCTGGCAAATGAGACCGTGGCGGAAGATTACTATTGGCAGGAGCTTCCTTTCGTATATCGGACCCATGAGGTCCCCGACGAGGAGAAGATCCGTGCACTGGCGACATTTATCAATAACTTCGGGTATTCCATGCATATCGGGGTAAATGAGATCAGGCCGAAGGAGATACAGAAACTCCTGGCAAAAGTCGAGGACACTCCGGAGGAAGCGATGATCTGCCGTCTGGCGCTGCGGTCTATGAAGCAGGCCAGATATCTGCCGGAGAATATCGGACATTTTGGTCTGGCGGCGAATTATTATACGCACTTTACTTCGCCGATCCGAAGATACCCCGATCTCCAGATTCACAGGATCATCAAGGATAATCTGCGGGGACGGATGGATGAGAAGAGAATTGAGCACTATCAGGGCATTCTGGAAGAGGTGACGAAGCACTCCAGCGAGATGGAACGAAGAGCCGATGAGGCAGAACGGGAAACGATCAAGCTTAAGAAAGCAGAATATATGCAGCAGCATATCGGCGAAGAGTATGAGGGTGTCATATCCGGTATGACCAAGTGGGGGATGTACGTGGAACTTGCGAATACGGTAGAAGGATTGGTGCATGTGACTAATATGACAGATGACCATTACGATTACTATGAAGACCGATATGAGATGGCCGGCGCTCATACGCATAAGACTTACAAGCTGGGACAGCAGATTCGTGTGCGGGTTATCGGTGCGGACCGCCTGATGCGGACGATAGATTTTGAGATTGCGGAGGGAATGTTAGATGGCGAAGACGAACGGGAAGATGATCGCGAACAATAAGAAAGCGTATCATGATTATTTTATACTGGATACCTATGAAGCAGGGATTTCGCTGCATGGAACAGAGGTAAAGTCTCTCAGGATGGGCAAATGCAGTATCAAGGAATCGTTTATCCGGGTAGAGAATGGAGAAGTCTATATCTATGGTATGCATATCAGTCCATACGAGAAGGGAAATATCTTCAACAAGGATCCTCTGAGAGTTCGGAAGCTTCTTCTTCACCGGTCAGAGATCAATAAGTTATTAGGCAAGACGAAGGAAAAGGGGGTGGCGATCGTCCCCCTTAAGGTGTATTTTAAAGGCAGCCTGGTGAAGATCGAGATAGGGCTTGCAAAGGGAAAGAAGCTGTACGACAAGCGTCAGGATATTGCGAAGAAGGATCAGCAAAGAGAGGCGCAGAGGGATTTTAAGATTCGGAATGTATTCTAAGGGTACCAATGAGATTCTGGGGATATAGACAATAAGGAGCTGCGGCGGAGCTTTATCAGTGAGGTCGGATATCAGAAAAGGGATTGCATAAAAAGCGATTTGGGAATACAATGGAATCAACGACAGGTGGAAGCAAAAAGAAAGGAAAGAGAAGATATGGCTTATTGTGTAAAATGTGGGGCAAAGGTGGATGACGGAACGATATCGTGTCCGCAATGCGGTGCGCCGATACCGAATCTTAATAGAAATGATCCGGGTGGCCAGAGGGGATATCAGACGCAGTATTTTGGCACTGAGACTCATTTTGACCAGAGTGAGGTCCGCCAGAATAAAGGGATGGGGGTATTGTCTTACCTGGGAATTCTGGTGTTGATTCCCCTGATTGCAGGGAATAAGCAGTCTCAGTATGTTAAGCATCATGTAAATCAGGGACTGGTACTCTATATTTTATCGACCGTCATTGATTTCATAGAGGGCGACTGGCTGTGGGGATGGCGTTCTTTCTTTCATTTTGGAGAGGATATATTCTCGTGGGGCTTTGAGATTATTGATCTCGCACTTCTGATCCTGCTGGTGATGGGAATTGTGACGGCGTGCAGGGGTGAGAAGAGAGAGTTGCCGCTTATAGGAAAGATAAAGTTCTTTAAGTAAAAGTGAAATAAAAGAAAAATAAAAGCAGAAAGTTATCTGATAACTTTCTGCTTTTGTATTATTCGATCGTAATCAATCTTGGCTGTTCTTCCTGCTTCTGAATCTCCTTTGGGAAAGTCAGGTGAAGGACTCCGTCTTTGAATGCGGCCTTGATATCGTCCTGCGTCAGCGCGTCTCCCACGTAGAAACTTCTGTTGCAGGTGCCGGTGTAGCGTTCCTTGTGAATACAGTTGCCCTTGGCATCTTTCTCTTCCTTCGTCATATTCTTGTGGGCGGAGATGGTAAGGTATCCGTCCTTCAGGTCAGCCTTGATGTCGGCCTTGGTATATCCCGGAAGCTCCATCTCTACCAGGTAGTTGCCATCCTTCTCATGGATATCTGTCTTCATGATTTGAGAAGATGTGTGGTCGTAAGAACGGCTGAAGAACGGATCGCTGAACATGTCGTCGAATAAATTATTGAAACCTCTGTTTGCTAATAACATAAATCATTCCTCCTTGAATATCTTCTTATGGATTAGTATCCCATAAGGTATGAAAATTATTAATTGTTTTATTTGCTGTATATATTATATAACATATATTGTTAGCAAAGTCAATGGGTGAGTGCTAAAATTGTGGGAAAATTTTATATTCATTGTAATAATTGTGATTTTAAAGGGATTTTTTTAATGAGAGATACAAAAGAAGAGATATAAATAACTCTTGAACCTCTTTGTCAGATATGCTATATTGTAAATAGAAAAGGGAGAACCATAGAAGCGGCTCTATCCCCTTTAACTGAACAAACTGAACCTCATATGAGGTTAGCCGTCAACTATGGGCAGTAGTGGCGGCTATTTCTTTTTTTCCTTGTAAATCTGATAAATCAAATTAGCAAGGGCAACAATGAGTATTCCAATTTGGATTAAATCCGCATATGTAACATACATTGCATCGCCCTCCTTTCTTTCGTCTGGAGGGCTACTTGAACCCTCCGAAAAATAAGAGGGGTAAAGCCGCCTTTGGCTCTATGGTTTCCCATATCGGGATTATAGCATATCTACCCTTTTTCGACAATAACCCTTTTTTGCAGTTTGCGGGAATTCGCTCCTTGCAGTAATTCAAAGTGAAGAATCACAGTTAAAAAGACTACCGGCGACTGCTGATAGTCTTTTCTATTGACATATAATCAGACATATAAATATGAAGCCCTGGGGCATCTTCTTTACAGAGGTGCCCCAACCTGCTTTTTATCAGGATTTTTTAGTATCCTGTTCTTCATCCTGAAGCTCCAGCAAATGAAGGTGATTGAGCAGATTCTCCTGTGAGCGGGGAGACAGACGATAATATCTCAGCAGCAGATTTCGGGCGGCAAGGGAATCGGTACGGGCTTCATCCAAAGAAATTGAATCGGAATAAGTACCATCAAGAAGATAATCAACAGGTACGTGAAAAAGATCGGAAAATGCCACAAGCTTCTCATGAGAAGGCTGACGGTTCTTTGTCTCATAGCCGGCGATGGTAGAACGTGCAACATTCATCTGCTGTGCAACGTACTCCTGTGACATATTGTTTTTCTGACGCAGAGCTTTTAATTTTTCAGCAAATGCCATATGGGATGTCCTCCTTTGTACACTTATTGGAATATTTTACCAATTGTGGCAGAAAAGAACATGCAATGTGCCGTAAGGAAACTGAAAGTGGCGAAAAGCAACATCTGTTCGCCAGGTGTGCTGCAGATTAAAATGGAAAGGAGTACAAAAGAGGAGGTCGAAACAAAATGATATACGGATATGTACGGGTGAGTACCAGGGAGCAGAACGAAGGCAGACAGATGATTGCGATGGGTAAGGTAAAAGTACCGAAAGAAAATATTTATATAGATAAACAGTCCGGTAAAGATTTTGAACGTCCGATGTATAACAGGATGCTTCAGAACCTGAGAGAGGACGATCTGATCTATATAAAGAGTATTGATCGTCTGGGAAGAAATTATGCGGAAATACAGGAGCAGTGGAGAATCCTGACAAAGGAAAAAAAAGTAGATATCGTGGTGATCGATATGGAGCTTTTGGATACCAGAAGGGGGAAAGATCTGATGGGGACATTCTTAAGTGACGTCGTCCTGCAGATTTTGTCTTTTGTGGCGGAGAATGAACGGAAAAATATCAGGGAAAGACAAAAAGAAGGGATAGAAGCAGCAAAGATGCGGGGTGTGCAGTTCGGAAGGCCGAAAAGGGATCTGCCGGATAATTTTATGCAGGTCTGCCATAGATGGAGACGGGGTGAGATCATTGGGAGAGAGGCGGCGCGGCTCTGTGGAATGCCGCTTACTACATTTTATGGGCGGGCGAAGGAGATAAACATTGAACTGCATTCCTAAAATTGTTACAATATAATAAAATAAATTTTTATAAATGGAGGTGTTTTTATGTTACATGAAGTAAATTTTCTGTCTTTTAATGAACGGGATGAGGTACATGCATGGATATATGTTCCGGCTGTGAGGCCTAAGGGGATTGTACAGGTAGTGCATGGGTTCGGGGAGCATTCCAGAAGGTATTTGCATATGATTGTCAAATTCATGGACGCAGGATATATCGTAGCGGCGGACGATCACGTGGGACATGGTAAGACGGCTATGGAGAATGATACATGGGGAGATTGGGGAGACAAAGGATTTCACACCATGATGGAAGATGAGCATAAGTTAAAAGAACTGGTATGTGAAAAGTATCCAAAGCTTCCGTACTTCCTTTTCGGGCACAGTATGGGTTCATTTATCGTAAGGGATTATGCAGCCAAATACGGCGATGAATTGTCAGGGATTACCATCTGTGGAACAGCAGGGATTTTCCGCGGGGCAAAGGATGTTGCAGAGGCTCTTGAAAAAGCAGTAGAGGAAGGCAGAGGGAAAGAGTCCGACAGCGAATTCGCGGGCAATCTTATGGGATGGATGTGTGAACGGTGCGGGGATATTACCATCGGAAATGAATGGATATGTGCGGATCCGTATGTGCAGAAGGACCATGCAGCGGATCCGTTTGATGCATTTACCAAGCCGACGACTAATCAGTCCATGCTTTATTTTACACAGATGATGAATGCGATTACCGGGGAAGAGTGGGCGAAGAAGGTTCCGAAAGGGCTTCCGATCTACAACATCGGAGGAGATCAGGATCCGGTAGGGGAGTATGGCAAGGGAATCTATGAGGTTACGAACTGGTTGTGCCAGACAGGGCATACGGTAAAGACGATGGTATACTCGGGATATCGCCACGAGATACATAACTATGCAGCCATCAAAGACGAAGTAGAGGCGGGGATCATCGGGTTCATGGATGGAATAACCGCCGGCTGTACCTTATGAAGATCACAGTCACAGAGGCCTAGGATAGTAACGTGATATTTATATAATTCCGGGGCAAAAGGATTGAATTTAAAGATAGTATCATATATACTGGAAAAATAAGGACACAAGATAATGTCAAGCATAATAATGCAGAAAGAGAAGTACGAATGATGACAATAAAAAATCCCCAGAGAACAGCGATCAGATTCTTATTTACCCCGGATGGATTTACTCCGGACATATCATCACTGAATTCGGAAAAGGAGCAGCAGGAAGCTGCCAAGTGGATAGCGGAGGGCGGCTATGCCGCCCTCTATCAGTTTGGGTTGTCGGGAAGACCGGAAGATCCGACCCCTTCGGAGAATTTTCTCTATCAGGTGTCGGATACATTTTTTAAACAGCTTACGGATCTGCCGGAGCTGGAACTTGTGCGCGGGAAGGCAAAGGTGGCGCTTTCTGATGAGGCGGCAGAGAAGCTTTTGCGGGCGGTTCCGTTTGTGATCGGCGCAGAGTATATCTCAAAGAAATGGCTTCGGAAGGCGTTCCAGAAACTTCAGACGATCTTTGCAAGAGAAATCGCGGATTATGACGGTACGGTGGAGATGTATCTGACAGAGAAGAATCAGGAGCTTCATGTTCCGGAGAGAGTGTTCTTCCATCTGGTGGAGAATAAAGACGAAGACTTCCCGTTTGCGTTTCTGGCGACGTATGCGACGAAAGGGGCAGGCGGTAAGGTGAAACATGTTCCTCTTAAATATGCCCTGACAGAGTACCAGAACGACAGGGGGAAATTGCTTGCGCTTCTGGCCTGCCTGAACCGTGCGGCAGAGGTGTCGGAGTTGATAGCCGGCTTTATGGACAGCGGGGAGCTGTTTCATCCGCTTAAGCTTACGGCCGATGAGGCGTATACAATCCTGAAACAAGTCGAAGAGATAGAGAAGACAGGGATTCTGTGCCGGATTCCGAACTGGTGGAAGAAGAAAGCGGCGGCAGTGTCCATGGCAGTGAAGCTGGGCGATGAGAAACCGTCCATGCTTGGTTTTGATGCGCTGGTGTCCATGAAGCCGCAGTTGATGGTAGACGGAATGGTATTAACCGAGGAGGATGTAAAGACACTTCTTGCCCAGACGGAGGGCCTGGCTCTTCTGAAGGGGAAATGGATCGAGGTCGATCATGCCCGTCTGAAGCAGCTGCTGGAAGAGATGGAAGGGCAGACGAAAGAGATCACTTTGATGGAAGCGCTGCGGATGGAGATGGGGACAGACGAACCGGCGGATGTAGGACCGCTGGTTACTAACGGAGAATGGCTTTCGTCACTTCTTGCGAACCTGCGAAAGCCTGAGAAGATACGAAAAGCAGCGGTTCCGGGAACGGTACAGGCGACACTTCGTCCTTATCAGAAGAACGGGTATGCGTGGCTTGCCTACATGGATCAGCTTGGGTTTGGCGCCTGTCTGGCAGATGATATGGGACTGGGCAAGACCCTGCAAGTATTGACTTATCTGGAGAAATTAAGGAAGCAGGAGAAGAATGCGCGTGTGCTTCTGGTGGTACCGGCATCCTTGCTTGGCAACTGGCAGAAGGAGGCGGAGAAATTTGTGCCGGATATGGATCTGTCTGTTCTTCACGGAGGGGGAGCGGCTGCTCTTGGCAGAAGGGTGAAGGCAGATCCGGCATTTTTGAATATTACGACCTATGGGATGGCGTCGAGGATCAAGGAATTAAGGGAGATCGAATGGTCTTGTATCATATTGGATGAAGCACAGGCAATCAAGAATCCGGGGACGAAGCAGACCAAAGAGATCAAGCAGCTGTCCGGGCGGATGCGGATTGCCATGACGGGTACGCCGATTGAGAATGACCTGACGAATCTCTGGTCGCTGTTTGATTTCCTGAACAAGGGACTGATGGGGACATCCATGGAATTCCGTGAATTCTGCAGGCATTTGAAAGATAATCCGGAGAATTATGGAAAGCTTAAGTCAATGGTGGCGCCGTTTATGCTGCGCAGGCTTAAGACGGATAAGCGCATTATCAAGGACCTGCCAGAGAAGCTGGAAACCATCGATTATGCCGGATTATCGAAGAAGCAGGTGGTATTGTACCGTCAGGTTGTGGACGATATGGAGAAACGGGTCGAAGATGCTGACGGGATTGAACGGTGCGGTATCATCCTGTCCACGATCACGAAGCTTAAGCAGATCTGTAACCACCCGGACCAGTATCTGGGACAGGAAACATTTTCAGAAGAAGACAGCGGCAAATTCGCCATGCTTCGGGAGATCTGCGAGACGATCTATGAGAAGAGGGAACGGGTGCTGGTATTTACCCAGTTCAGGGAGATTATTGATCAGTTGGCGGCTTTCCTTAGGGAGATCTTCCATGCGGATGGGTATGTGCTGCATGGCGGGACACCGGTTGCAAGCCGGGGGCAGATTGTGGAGGCGTTTCAGGGAGAGGCTTATGTTCCATTTATTGTGCTGTCTGTGCGGGCCGGAGGAACAGGATTAAATCTTACGAAGGCGAACCATGTGATTCATTTTGACCGCTGGTGGAACCCGGCGGTGGAGAATCAGGCGACGGACCGGGCGTTCCGTATCGGTCAGAAGAAGAATGTGATGGTGCATAAACTGGTATGTCAGAAGACGATTGAGGAGAGGATCGATAATATTATTGAATCTAAGAAAGAGCTGGCGGCAAATGTGATGGGTTCCGGCGGCGAGAGCTGGATCACAGAGCTTGGAAATGAAGAACTGATGTCCCTGTTGAGGCTTGGTTAGGAACTACAATCATGAAGGAGAAGAGAGAAGATGAGCAGCAAGTACTGGGGAGATATCCCACAATACAATCAGCCGAATGCATCGGAATTACGCAAGAAGTCAGCGGCGAGCAAGAAGAAAGAGAAGGCGAAGGGAAAGACCTTAGAGCCGGTTACGATAAAGGGAAGAACGATTGTCGATAAATGGTGGGGGAAGGCGTGGTGTGATAACCTGGAGCGGTATGCAGACTATGAAAGCCGTCTGGACCGCGGAAAGCGTTATGTCCGTACCGGTGCGGTGATAGACCTTAAGATACAAAAGGGGAAGATACTTGCGAGGGTTCAGGGGACGCGGAAGACACCATATAAGGTTGAGATCAGGATCAGCCCGCTGTCGGAGGAGAAATGTCAGGCCATTATTGCAAAGTGCGAAAAAAAACTTGAGAATCTGGAGGCGCTTCTGGAGGGAGATTTTCCGGAAGAGATGCAGGAATTGTTCCAGAGTAAGGACGGACTGTTCCCCTCTCCGCGGGAGATCAGTTTTAACTGCAGTTGTCCGGACTGGGCGCTTTTGTGCAAACACGTGGCGGCGGCGCTCTACGGGGTAGGAGTACGTCTGGATGAGAACCCGCTGTTATTCTTTGAACTCAGGGGAATTGAAGTAGGGAGATTCATCGATGTGACCTTGGCGAACAGAGTGGAAGCTATGCTTGCCAATGCCGGGAACAAGAGCAGCCGGATGATGGATGAAGAAGAGATGAAAGGATTGTTTGGGGTTCTATAGCAGTTTTGATAGAGTTCGGAAAGGAAACAGATACTATGACACGTGAAGAATTGTACCAGTCTATCTATACACACGATACGATTTATCTTCCGCCCCATGAGCAGAAGGCGGCGGCATTAGAGGTATCTCTTGGCTGTAGTTGGCATAAGTGCACGTTTTGCGATTTTGCGAAAGATGAGTTTCAGATTCATCCGCTCGGACGGATCGAGCATGATCTTAAGATACTCGGAGAACTTCGGCCCGAGGATACGCGTCTGTTCTTTCTGGGGGAGAATGCATTCTGCATGAATACGGACCAGCTTCTTGACATTATAGAGCTCACGCACAGATATATGCCGAAAGTCCGGGAATATGCGATGTATTCACGGGTTGATGATATCCTGCGAAAGTCAGGCCAGGAGCTTACAAAGCTTCGCGGGGAGGGAGTTGCGGCGCTTCACATCGGAGTGGAGAGCGGAAGTGATTCCATACTTGAAGCACGGAACAAAGGGATAACCTCGGCACAGATCATCCAGGCGCTTAGAGAACTTGACAGGGTCGGTATCGACTATTATCTGACGGTGATTCCGGGCCTTGGCGGCCGTAGTTTTTCCAGGCTCCATGCCATAGAGACGGCACGGATGCTGAACCAGGTGCATCCGCGTAATATCTGGTGCCTCAAATTAAAGCTGTGGGAGGATACGCCTCTTTATAAAGAAGCAAAGGCGGGCACTTTTGATGAGATGACTCCGGCAGAGATCTTGAGAGAGGAACGGCTTCTCCTTGAAAATCTTACGGTTACAGACTGCCTTTTCGAGGATACGACTGTTCTGGATCAATTTACGATCGTGGGAATGCTTCCGCAGAAGAAAGAGGAGATGCTTCGCGGGATTGATTATCTGCTGAGTTTATAATGTGAGAAGAAGAAAAGGAATGAACAGACAGCGTCAGGCTTTGCCTGGCGCTGTTTTTCGTCTTCTTAACTATATATGAAAAAGTAAACATTCTGCAATGTATAAGAAGCATCAGGTCATAGAATTGCAGGCAAAAAAAGAATAATATAATACAGGCGGCAAAAGAACAGGATCAGGATTCGGTGTTGATGATGGTCTGTTTCCGTATGTTATTATATTTCAGACGATATTCGCTGGGTGAGAGGTCCATTTCTTTTTTGAAGGCTCTTGAGAAAGCAAAGGGATTCTGGTAACCGCAGGAATTGGCAATTGTTGTGATTGGGAGATCTGTGTTTGTGAGCAGTTCACAGGCATTCCGAATCCGGCTAAGGGCAAGGAAGCGCTGCGGGGAAGTATTCAGGTGTTTTTTAAACAGCGTGAAAAGATAACTTCTGCTTACATGCAGATAGTTGGCAATATCTGTCACCGTCATATTCGGGTCAGAATTACCAAGGATATAGTTGGTGGCCTGTGAGACATAGATATTATCGTTGGATTCCAAAGCATTGTAGGAAGCTTTGGAAGATTCGTACAGCCTGGCGAAGATCGCGTAGAGCCCGCTCTGGATATAGCATTCGTTCGCAGGGGTTTTTTCGGAATGTTCTAACATCTCCCGAATGATTCTTTGGATGTCCTGGGGATTGGAGAAACGCTGAACGGGGGAGTCGGCGCTGATATGGCAGTGTTTGAGCATATCAGGGACAGAACTGCCGTTAAAACAGATCCAGGTATAGAACCAGGGGTTCTGCATATCGGCCCTGTAATAGACGAGGGTGCCGGGAGTAATCAGAAAGTACTGATTCTTATTGATAATATAATGCTTTTTATTGTCATAAAAATGGCCTTGTCCGCTAAGTACGAAGTGAAGAATATAATAATGGCAGACGATGGGTCCGTAGGACTGGTCGGAAGAACATTTTTCATAACCGCAGGTCAGCAGATGGAGCTCTTTGGAGCTTGTCTGGTGGATGATAACCCGTTTATTTTCCATAATAGAAGACCTCCGTTTTGTATATTAGTAAAAAATAGTGTTTGACTTCAATGCCATATTATTCTAATATATTCATTATCAAATGTAAAGTATTTTATCATGTTGTCTTATGTTTAGATTTCTTACAGAAATCTGGTACAAAATACGGATATTTCTGTACGCAATTAGACATGTGGGGGAGCGCAAAGAATTTGTGCGGGAATGTCAGATGGGAGAGAAAAAGATTGAAAAGTAAGGATAAGAAAACAGTAGGATACACAGAGAACGAAAGCTTCAGATGCCTGGAAGATCATCAGCAGGTGAATACCCTGAGTATTATCAGCCCTCTGAATCTGGACTACTGTGGAATGGAGCAGTGTGAACCGGGGTACAGATTCGGACCATATGTGCGTGAAAGTTATGTTGTGCATATTATCCGGGAAGGATGCGGGATGCTGTATAGCGGAGAAGAGAGTTATCCGGTGTCAAAAGGGGAAGCATTCATCCTTTATCCGGGGCATGAGACGGTCTATCAGGCAGATGATGACGAACCATGGGAATACTCGTGGATAGGATTTCACGGCTATGCGGCAAAGAAGATCGTCCGTCTGATGGGGTTTACAGAGAAGAGTCCTGTGATATCCGTTAAGAACCCGGAATTGCTTCAAAGAGAAATAGAGAAGATCATAGAGGCGAAGGATCTTACCGTTGTCAATATGATGAAGCGCTTCAGCGCCCTGTATGCTATGATCGGCATGATGCTGGACGAGAATCCAAAGAGCAGGGAGATCGAGAATCCATCCAATATTGCTTATGTGAATGAAGCGGTTGAGATCATGATGAATTCTTATTCGAAGAAGCTTAAGATCTCGGATATTGCCACCCAGATCGGAATCAGCAGGAATTATCTGACTGATCTTTTTAAGAGTGAATTCGAGATGTCGCCGCAGAGCTTCCTGATGAACTTCCGGATGGAGAAAGCCGCCCAGGAACTGGTGGAAACCAATCATTCTGTCCAGACCATTGGGATTAATGTCGGTTATCCGGATTCCCTGGCTTTTTCAAAGGCTTTTAAGCAGAAGTACGGAATGAGCCCAAGCGCTTACAGAACATCGCCCGAAGAACTGATACGCTGTAAGGAGAAGGGTGATTATATAAACTGGCATCATCTTTAAGATGCGGATCCTGATATAACATTGTGCAATGCTGTATCAGGATTCTTCACTGTCAAGATAAGGGTGGAAGATTCTGTAAAACAAAAAAGTATTAATCCAGGCAATGCATCCAAATCCGGCGATGATCCATACGAACAAGGCGGTCCCGAATATCTGAGGGACCGGAGTCGTCAGGGTCAGATAGAGCGGAACGATATTCAAGAATAATACTGCCAGGGCAGAAGGAATATTCTTAGCGGCCATGAAAAAGGCCTGGATCCACAGGTTCTTCAATGTATTCTGAAATGCTGCGATCACAGGGAATACGAACATGGCTGTGATTGCAAAGATGACAGACAGAACCAGAATCAGATAATATATGGCAGTTACCGGGTACACGCCGCCCGGTCCGAACATGCCAAAATCCGCAGAAAAGATAATGACAAAGACGGCAGAGATTATCCAGGAGAGAGTGGATTGGCGGAAATTCTGCTTAAAACTCTTGAAAAAATCGCGGGTCAGGGAAGAGTCTCCGTATTTGAGGCGGCGCAGGAGCGCATGATACATAGAAGTAAATGAAGCTCCGAATGTGATAACAGGAATACTGCACAAGATAAATAACAGGTTGACGGTGATCATATCTCCCAAAGTCCCGAAAAAACGTCCGAATAAACTGTCGTTTCCGAGCATTTTATATATTTTATCCATCATATATTTAAATTCCTTTCTGGCTTATCTTATAAGAATCGTTTTATTAAAATTTTTGTATATTTTAGTATAAATATGTCTAAAAGTCAACTCTAAAAGCAACTTCCGATTGTGCGAATTGTCATTTTGCCATAAGTTCAAGACATTTTTCCATATGAAAATCAAACAAAAATATATAGAATATAAGTTAGATGTGCATAAAAACATATAAAGGGAGGAATTAGAAAATGAAGAAAAGATTAATTTCAGCACTTTTAGTGTCGGCAATGTGTTTGTCACTGACAGCATGCGGAGGTGGAGGCGGTGAGTCTTCAGACAGCGGTTCCTCAGGCGGTGGTTCATCATCAGGTGCCATCAGAGTAGCGATCTGGGATAACAACCAGCAGCCGGGTATCCAGGAGATCTGTGATCTGTTCACGGAGGAGACAGGCATTGATGTCGAGGTAGAAGTTAAAGAGTGGGACAGCTACTGGACATTGCTTGAGGCCGGAGCTTCAGGCGGAGATATGCCGGATGTATTCTGGATGCATGCCAACAATTCACAGATCTATATGAACAATGATATGCTTTTGAAACTGGATGACTATATCGAGAAGAGCGACAAGATCGATATGAGCAAGTATCTGCCTCAGGTAACAGCGCTTTATACTTACAATGATTCTTATTATGCGGTTCCGAAGGATTATGATACGATTGCGCTTTGGTATAATAAGACCATGTTTGACGAGGCGAAGATGGACTATCCTGATGAGACATGGACATGGGATGATATGTATGATGCTGCAGTGAAACTGACAGATAAGGATAATAATAAGTACGGATATGCATTGAATGTATCGAATGATCAGGACAGCTATTGGAACATGATCTATTCTAAGGGCGGATATGTTTTGTCTGATGATCACAAGACATCTGGATATGACGATCCGAATACTCTCAAAGCAATGGAATATGTTGGCAAGCTTCTTTCAGATGTTTGTCCGCCGGCTTCTGTAATGGCTGAGACGGCAACAGACGTTCTTTTCGAGTCAGGTACAGTTGCTATGATCACACAGGGATCATGGATGGTGCCTGCATTCAAGCAGAATGAATACACTGCTGAGAACTGTGACGTTGCTATGATTCCTTATGACAAAGAGACAGGTATTCGTGCATCTATCTGTAACGGGCTTGGATGGGCAGCGGCAGCCAGCACGAAGAGACCGGATGACTGCTGGAAGCTGATCGAGTGGCTTGGCTCTGAAGAGATGCAGATTAAGCAGGCTGAACTTGGTGTAACAATGTCCGCATACGAAGGAACTTCCGATGCATGGGCAGGCAACACAGACCTCTTTGACCTGACAGGACATCTTGATATGGCAGAAGAGTCCAAAGTTGAGGGTGTAGAGAACATGATCGTTGAATATCCATTTACATACAATGCTGTAAAGTGGACGCAGCAGTGCCAGAAGGATCTGGTTGCGGCATGGGACGATCCGTCTCTGATGGAGGAAAAGTGTAAGGAATTCGCGGGTACCATGAACGATATCATTGCACAGGAAAATAATTAGACAGCAAAATGAAATGAAATGAAGAGTATAGAGGGTAGAAGAGATGACAAATAGCAAAAGTGAAGCCAAGGCACCTGCCAAGCATAAGATGACCACTTGGGAAAAGAATCAGTTGTTCTGGGGATGGCTGTTTATTATTCCGACGATGGCCGGTTTGATCATACTGAATCTGTACCCGATTGTGAATACAATCTATCAGTCAATGTGTAAGACAGGTGATTTTGGTAAAGGAAATGTTTTTGTCGGAGCCGAAAACTTCAGCAGGATGTTTGCGGATTCCGAAGTATGGCAGGCTCTGTTGAATACGATTAAATATGCGATTATCGAAGTGCCATTTTCTATTTGTTTTGCTCTTGTTCTTGCGGTTCTTTTGAACCGCAAGATGGTAGGGCGGAGTGCATACAGGGCGATATTTTTCCTGCCTATGATCGTGGCCCCGGCAGCGGTAGCTATGGTATGGCGTTGGTTGTATAACTCACAGTTTGGACTTTTGAACAATCTGTTCGGCCTGAAAGTTGAGTGGATTTCGAATCCGAAGATTGCATGGATCTCTATAGCAATCATTGGTGTGTGGTCTATCCTTGGTTATAATATTGTGTTGTTTATCTCAGGTCTCCAGGAGATTCCGCACGACTATTATGAAGCCGCAGATATTGACGGAGCTTCCGGAGTACAGGCGTTCTTTAATATTACGATTCCATTACTTTCGCCGACGATTTTCTTTGTTCTGGTTACAAGGGTAATTGGGGCACTCCAGGTATTCGACCTGATCTATATGGTAATGGATCAGTCGAACAAGGCTCTTCCAAAGGTAGAGTCACTTGTATATCTGTTCTATCGTGAGTCCTTTGATTTTGGTGACAAGGGATATGGATCTGCCATTGTTGTACTGCTTCTTGTAGTAATACTGATCGTTACTGTGTTCCAGATGATCGGGCAGAAGAAATGGGTACATTACGAATAGAAAGGGGAAAATAATATGCATAGTATGGAAACAAGAAGAAAGGTTGAACGGGTTATCGTACATGTTGTTTTGATATTTTTCTCTATCATCATGCTGGTACCTTTCATTTGGATGTTATTAACGGCGTTTAAATCCGTATCGGAAGCAACACAGATTGATCCTTTCGTAATCTTTCCGACAGTATGGACGACGGACGCTTTTAGTAAAGTATGGAATAACATGAATTTCCTGTTGCTGTATAGGAATACGCTGCTGTTGATTTTCTGGCGTGTAGTCTGTGCGGTATTGACAGCGACACTGGCCGGTTATGCGTTCGGGCGTCTGGAGTTCAGGGGTAAGAACTTTATGTTTTCACTGGTGTTGTTCCAGATGATGATTCCGGCACAGATATTCATTATCCCGCAGTATCTGATGGTCAGCACGATCAAGATGACCAATACGATATTCGCGCTGGTATTCCCCGGAATCGTTACGGCGTTTGGCACATTCCTTCTGAAGACGGCATATATGGGACTTCCGGTTTCTCTTGAGGAGGCGGCAAGACTTGACGGATGTAATATCTTCCAGTCATTTCTGTTCATTATGTCTCCGCTTACCAGATCTTCTATGGTAGCGCTTGGTATTTTCACTGCAGTATTTGCTTACAAAGATCTGATGTGGCCGTTGGTTGTTAACTCCAGTGCGAATATGATGCCGTTATCAGCGGCACTCGCAACGATGCAGGGGCAGTATCAGTCCAACTATCCGCAGTTGATGGCAGCATCGGCGATTGCGTGTATTCCGATGATCGTACTGTATCTGATCTTCCAGAAACAGTTTATCGAGGGTATCGCAACATCTGGTGGAAAGCTTTAAGAGGCCGCAAAGAATGGATTATTTAGTAAAATATATAACAACAGAATTCAGAGGCAATGTCATTATGGCATTGCCTCTTTAATAGTCAGGAAAGAAAGAAGTGGTGTTTTGGGAACAAGGAAGGATTTATTAAGGCAGAAGCTTGGGAAAGAAAAGGAAAAGATAGAGGGAATGCCGAGAAGAAAAGCGGCAGGATACATCTGGACATATTATAAGATCCCGATCGTTGGGGGACTTACTGTAGTTTTTTTGATTATATATTTTGTACATGCGTATTTAAACCGGCCGGAAGATACACTTCTCCATGTGACTTTTGTTAATTGTTATGAAGATGTCACGGAGAGTTCGGATTTTTACAGGGATTTTATAGAGTTTGCAGGTCTTCAAGAGACTGATGAAGTATTTTTTGATTCGAATGTTTTCTTCAATCTTGAGAAAGAGAGCGATTATGCGAATACTTATTTCCAGAAAACCGTAGCCTATCTTGAGGCACAAACTACGGATGCGGTAGTATGCCAGGAATCGAATCTTAACGGGCTTGCCCAGGGGGGAAGAGTCCTGGACCTTGGGGATGAGAGAGTGAAGGGTATCTATGAGAAATATAAGGACAAGATCGTGGAGTACACTACGAATGAAGGGAAGACGGTTCCGGTAGGAATCGATATCTCGGACAGCCGGTTGATCAAAGAGATGAAAAGCTATCAGGACGGATGTTATCTGTGTATTTCTGCGTACATTGATGAGATGGGCCGTATAGACAATGTGGAAACCTTCCTGGACTATCTTCTGCAGTAAGAATCCACTGCACTGGAAATATGAAGTGACCTGACATTTTTACATAAGATTAAGACATGAAACTATTTCATATTTTCTGTCTTGTTGTATAATAAAAATAATAGCTTTAGAAGCGTGAGAAAATTAAGAAGGAGGAGAAAACGCGAATGGCAAAGATTACATTTTTGGGTGCGGGAAGTACAGTATTTGCAAGAAATGTATTGGGGGACTGTATGTGCACTCCGGCATTGTGTGAGAGTGAGATTGCACTATATGATATTGATGCACAGCGGCTGGAAGATTCCAGGGTGATTCTGTCGGCCATTAATCACAATGTCAATCAGGACAGGGCGAGCATTAAGAGCTATCTGGGAGCAGAGAACCGCAAGGCGGCCCTGGAGGGTGCGGATTTTGTTGTGAATGCGATCCAGGTAGGAGGATATGATCCGTGCACGATCACAGATTTTGAGATTCCCAAGAAGTATGGTTTACGGCAGACCATTGCGGATACGCTGGGGATTGGCGGCATCATGCGTGCCCTGCGGACGATACCTGTATTGGAGGGATTTGCAAGGGACATAGAGGAAGTATGCCCTGATACATTGTTCCTGAATTATTCGAACCCGATGGCAATGCTGACGGGATATATGCTGAGACATACGAAAGTGAGGACGGTTGGCCTGTGCCACAGCGTTCAGGTATGTTCTAAGACGTTGTTAGAAGAGCTTGGTATGGAAGATAAGCTGGAAGGCAGATCTGAACTGATTGCCGGAATCAACCATATGGGATGGCTTCTGGATATCCGTGATAAGGATGGTAATGACCTCTATCCGGAGATCAGGAAGCGTGCAGAGGAGAAGAATACCTCCGGGGAAAAACACAAAGATATGGTACGTCTGGAATATATCCGTCATCTGGGATATTACTGCACAGAGTCCAGTGAGCATAATGCAGAGTATAATCCGCTTTTTATCAAGTCCGGATATCCGGAGATGATTGATGAGTTTAATATTCCATTGGATGAGTACCCAAGGCGCTGTATCGAGCAGATCGAGGGCTGGAACAAAGAGAAAGCAGATATCTTAAAGGACGGCAAGATTACTCATGAGAGAAGCCTGGAGTATGCGTCCTATATCATGGAGGCAGTTGTGACAGACAGGCCGTACAAGATCGGCGGCAATGTCCTGAACAACGGATACATAGAGAATCTTCCTTCAGACGCCTGTGTGGAAGTTCCCTGCTATATTGACGGGAGAGGCGTACATCCAACGAAAGTCGGAAAACTTCCCGCACAGCTGGCGGCTATGAATTCATCCAATATCGGGGCACAGCTTCTTGCGATTGAGGCAGCCGTGACGAAGGATCGAAAGAAGATATACCAGGCCGCAATGTTAGATCCTCACACAGCGGCGGAACTGAATATCAAGGATATTATCAGCATGTGTGATGAGTTGATCGAGGCACACGGAGATTATATGAAGGATTATAAATAATCACATATATAGATAATCAAATGACAGAAGCAACAATAAAAACAACCGTGCCGGCGAATAATCTGTCGGCACGGTCGCTTTTTGTATTATCGTACTGGGCTCTGAACTTATTCTTCGATTTGTTTGATGACGAAGAGCAGAGAAGAGAAATCCATACTCTTTTTGTTCAAAGTATCCCTGTTAATCGGAATACCTGCATACATGAGTTCTGAACCGTACGCCTGATAACTCTTATGCGGCTGTGTATCAATCTTGATTCCATAAGTCGCTGCGACTGCCGGGTCAACAGGGACATCCGGCGTGGTATCGAAGCTGACTTCATACAGGGCATCTTTACATAATCCCTCTAATCTCAGTCGGATCCAGGAGCCGTTCACCCTGTTCAGGGATTGGTAATACCCTGCAACAGCAGTCTTCTTGTCCTGAGAAACGACCATCCATGCGGTTACATTTCCTTCGAACGGGCTTATGAGTCTATAGAAATCTCCGTCCATCTGAATCAGTTCCCGATATTCCTTCATAAAGCGGATCTGTTCCTTGACCTGCTCGATCTCCCTGTCTTCCAGCAGATTCAGGTCTAATTCATAGCCGAAAGTACCGAAATAAGCGACATTCGCGCGGGTAGCCAGGGAAGTGTTCCGGTGGAGCTGATGGTTGGGCACTGCGGATACGTGAGAACCCATGCTGACGATTGGATATACCATGGAAGTACCGTACTGGATCTTGGTTCTCTCGTTGGCATCTGTGTCATCGCTTGTCCAGGTCTGCGGTGCAAAATACAGCATACCCGGATCGAATCTTGCTCCGCCGCTGGCACAGGATTCAAACAGGATATCCGGGAACTCATTGATCAGCCGTGTATACAGGTCATAGACGCCCAGAATATACTTATGCATTACTGTGCCCTGGTGTGCCGGATCTGCGCCTCTGCTGTATGGTTCGGTCATATACCGGTTCATGTCCCACTTAATATAAGAGATGGAGGATTCACGGATTACCCTGGCGATCATCTCGTGGATATAATCTACGACTTCTTTTCTTGAAAAGTCAAGGACATGCTGATGGCGTGCATGGCTTTCGAACCTGTCTGGAACTCCGATCAGCCAGTCCGGATGTGCCCGGTATAAGTCGCTGTCTTTATTCACCATCTCAAGCTCTACCCAGAGACCGAATTTCAATCCCAGTTCTTCTACCTTCCTGGACAATCCTGAGATGCCGTCAGGCAGCTTATTAAGATTCACATACCAGTCTCCTAAGCCTCTGTAATCATCATTGCGGGCGCCAAACCAGCCGTCGTCCAGTACGAATAATTCTACGCCAACCTCACGGGCCTTTCTGGCAATATTAAGAATCTTGTCCTGGTCAAAGTCGAAGTAAGTTGCCTCCCAGTTATTGAGAAGAATCGGACGCGCCTGATCTCTCCATTTGCCACGCATCAGACGGGTACGGTACAGCCTGTGATATATCTGGCTCATCTTATTCAGTCCCTGGTCACTGTATACCATGACTACTTCCGGTGTCTGGAAAGATTCTCCCTGTTTCAGTTCCCAGGAAAACCCTTCGGGGTTGATACCCATCATAATTCTTGTCAGCTCGAATGTGGATACCTCGGCCTGGGCAAGGAAATTGCCGCTGTATACGAAGCTGAATCCGTATACTTCACCTTGCGTCTCTGTGGTATGAGGACGCATAAGGGCAAGGAAAGGATTGAATTCCGCACCGCAGCAGGTACCGTTCAGGCTCTGGACTCCCTGGATCCCCGTTTCCAGCTTCCGGGTCTTTACATAACGTTCCCTTGACCATGCTCCGGAAAGATGCATCAGTTCATAATCCATATCGATAAATTCCACACTCGCGCTCAACGCACGTTCCAGGACGATTTTTTCCGGACCTTTCTGCAAGAAGCGGGAGTTCCGGGTAATTACAGGGTAATCTTCGTATATAGTATATGAAAGTATGAGATCAGTATCTGTCACCTGGTCGTGAAGAGTGACCTCTAATGTTACAGCTTCGTCATCGTTCTCCACATAAGTTGCCGGAAGCGGTTCCAGGCTTTTCTTCCCTTTGAAGATGCTGTGGGAAGTATAAACATAGTTGACGATTCTGCTTCCGTTCTCCTGAAGAACAGAAAATGCAGGGCTTCGATAGTCGCCTGTCCCATAGGAAGGATACTCCTGTCTGGTATAATGCATGGACAGAAGACTTGGTTCCGGTGAACTTATTGACATCTGAGAACGCATCTGTTCTTCATGCAGATAAGAAAAATCCTCTCTGTCTTTCAGCGCTTTTCCGTAATAGAGATTCTCCAGCTGTCCATTTTCCATGATCCTGATCAGATAACTGACATCTTTGTTGAACAGATGGAATATGTTTGTTTGTTCGTGAAATACGATTGCCATTTTGTACCTCCTCGCTTTGATCTATCCGGGTTTGCTTCCACGCAATCCCCAAATTATTGCGTCTATTAGTATTATATGTCCATGTGTTTATAAGTCAATGGGAAAAAAGGGATTTTATATGGAATTTTGCTTGCGGAAGTTAATTTGTTTTTGAAACCTTAAAGAACATAACTGTTTGCACTGCCCAAAATGTAAAATAGAGTTTTCATAATGATAAAAATGTGAAAATTCCGTAAAAATATTGACATAATAGAATAAAAACGGATATATTATATATGGAGGTGAGAAACTATGCTGGTACAGTTCATGTTGAAGAATGTTTTGTCATTCAGGGAAGAGACAATGCTGGACATGAGCGCAATAAATGCGTATAAAGAGCATCAGAGTAATGTTATTAACAGTAAGACAGGTGAAAAATTTCTTAGAGTAGCAGCAATTTATGGTGCAAATGCAAGTGGTAAATCGAATTTATATGCGGCTATGTTGTGTTTCCAAAGGATTATTGCAGAATCGTTGAATAATGTAGATAATGGGGCGAAAACAGCGATTGAAAAATACTATATGCCATTTTCTTTTGAGAAGCAAAAGGAGAATTCAGAGTTTCAAATTATTATAATCTTAGATGACTTGGAATTCCGATATGGCTTTGAATATAATGCAAAATGCGTTGCAGCAGAATGGTTGTATAAGAAGAATTTGAGAACGAACAGGACATCTATCATTTTTGAGCGTACGATGGAAAAGGTTGAGTTTGGAGCCTCGGTTAGAAAAGAATGTGACGTGTATAAGGAACAAATACCAGTAGAAACTTTGGTGCTTTCGTTTTTTAATAAGTTAAAACTTAAGAATGATATTTTTAAAACAGTATATTCCGGTATAATGGACACGATGATTGTTCCTACGGATTTTTGTGAAGATACAAGAGCTCTTCAGTCATTTCTTCCCAGTGCAATAGACAATGAAAAGGAAAAATTGATAGAATTTTTGACTGCGATTGATAGTGGAATCAAAGATATTGGTTATGATGACAGTGAAAAAGAAATCAGATTTTTTACTTTTCATGAAGGGAAGGAAAGGGAGATGTATTCTCTGGATCTTTTTTTGGAATCAGAGGGAACGATAAAGAGTATTCTTTTATTCATATATGCCAGATTAGTAATTCAGAATAACAGATCTCTTTTTATCGATGAGTTAAATGTAAAGCTGCATCCGTTATTATTAAAGTTTATTGTTGATTTGTTTTATGAGGAGAGTTCTACGGCGCAATTAATTTATACGACACATGATACGACCTTGATGGATAAGAAATTTTTCAGAAGGGATCAGATTTGGTTTGTGCAAAAGGATGCATATGGTTATTCGGAATTATCTGCATTATCTGATTTCAAGGTCAGGTCAGATGCCTCGTTTGAGAAAGATTATTTGGCAGGTGTATATGGAGGTATTCCTCTTCTTAAGGAATTTGAGATGAGAGAGGGGGAATAAAGTTGGGATCAGATGATTTATTTAAAAAACGAAGAGAGAGCAGAAAGAAAAGAAAGTATGAATTTAAGAATCCACGGGCGAATTCATTCTTGATTGTGACTGAAGGAATGAGAACAGAACCGTTGTATTTTAAAGGGTTGCAAAAACAGATCAAAGAAAAAGTAGGTGGTACGGTGGATGTTGTGGAAGTGCCGATTATAGATATTCATGGAAAAGGCTGCTCTACAGGTAAATTAATCGAAATAACGGAGGAAATTGTTAAAAAAGCTAAGATTATCTATCAAAATGTCTGGGTAGTATTTGATAAAGATGATTTTGATGATTTTGATCAGGCGATATCAGGCGGTATGAATAAAGGATTCAGAATAGCATGGAGTAATCAATCTTTCGAATATTGGTTATATTTGCATTTTCATTACAGTGATTCGGCTCTTCATAGAGATGAATGGAATATAAAGTTAGACGAGATTTTTGCACAGTATAATTTGGGTGAAGGCTGTTATCATAAGAATTATGAAGATATCTACAATATGGTAAATGTTTATGATGGAGTCAGTACTGCGATAAAAAATGCTAAGAGGAGAATGGCAGATTTTAAGAAAGATATAGATAAACCGTCAGATTTTGATCCGGGGACGACGGTTTATAAGTTAGTAGAAGAATTAAGACAATACCTTACAGATCTATAAGAGAAGGAGCAGAAGAGAAGATGCACTACACTAATATCTATCGGGGAATGTTCATAGAGCGTCCCAACCGATTTATCGCATATATCGATATAGAAGGCAGCCGCAAGACGGTCCACGTAAAGAATACAGGCCGCTGCCGGGAGTTGTTAAGGCCGGGCGCAGCCGTATACGTTCAGGAGGCGGATAATCCGCTTAGAAAGACACGGTGGGATCTGATTGCGGTAGAAAAGGGCAGCCGTATGGTGAACATGGATTCCCAGGTTCCGAATAAGCTGGTGAAAGAGTGGTTAGAAGAAGGGAATCTTTTTGGAGAGATCACTAAGATACGTCCTGAATATACCTATGGCAGTTCCAGATTTGACCTCTATGTAGAGGCGGATGGAAAGAAGATATTTATCGAGGTTAAAGGCGTTACATTGGAAGAAGACGGAGTGGTGCGGTTTCCGGATGCGCCAAGTGAGCGTGCGGTGAAGCATGTGGAAGAGCTTGTATCTGCCGTAAAGGAAGGGTACGAGGCATATGTATTTTTTGTGGTACAGATGAAAGGGGTAAGATATTTTACACCGAATATGGATACCCATCCGGCTTTTGGAGAAGCACTTATGGCCGCGGAAAAGGCCGGCGTCCATATCCTGGCATATGACTGTGAAGTGAGTAAAGATGAGATTCATATCGCGGATGAGGTGCCGGTAGTACTTAAAGGACAGCCGGAAAAGATGAGTATTGCAGATATTGCAGAGCCGCTCATAGCCTGGTATCAGGAGCATAAGAGGGATCTTCCCTGGCGCAGGGAGCCGGACGCCTACCATGTATGGGTATCGGAGATCATGCTTCAGCAGACACGGGTAGAAGCTGTAAAGCCTTATTATGAGCGCTTTTTGAGGGAATTGCCTACAGTAAAGGAGCTGGCAGAGGCGAAGGAAGATACGTTGTTAAAATTATGGGAGGGTTTGGGATACTATAATCGTGTGCGCAATATGCAGAAGGCGGCGCAGCAGATTATGATTGACTATCACGGAGAATTCCCGGACACCTATGAAGAGATTCGTTCTCTAAAAGGAATCGGCAATTATACGGCAGGTGCGATCAGTGCGTTCGCCTACGGAATCCCCAGGCCTGCCGTAGACGGCAATGTGCTGCGGGTCATATCCAGGATTACAGGCAGCCGGGAGGATATCGGGAAACAGAGTGTACGAAAGAAGATAGAAGAACTGTTAGAGCCAATGATTCCAAAGGATGCGGCCGGTGATTTCAATCAGGGGCTGATTGAGCTTGGAGCCATTGTCTGTGTGCCGAATGGAGAGCCAAAGTGCGGGGAATGTCCGGTCGCCGCTTTTTGTGAGGCAAGAAAGCAGGGGATGATCGGCGAGATCCCTGTCAAGAGTAAGAGCAAGGCCAGAAGGGTAGAAGAGAGAACGATATTCATATTCAGAGACGGGAAACAACTTGCGATTCGAAAACGCCCGTCCAAAGGTCTGCTTGCCGGCCTGTATGAATTCCCAGGTGTATCGGGCTATCTGTCTGTGGATGAAGCGGCTGCTTACAGTAAGGAGATCGGCCTGATGCCGGTCAGAATAAAAGCGCTTGGGGAGTCAAAACATATTTTCAGCCATATAGAGTGGCATATGACAGGATATGAGATTCTCGTAGATGAACTGGAGCGGACGAATGAGCAGGGATTTCTCTTCATATCTCCGGAGGAGATTGAGCAGGAATATCCCATCCCGTCGGCCTATGAGTATTATACCCGCTATGCGGGAATCAAAAAAGAATGAAGATACGGCACAAAATGATGAACAAAGATACCGGCATAAAGAAAGGCTTTCAGGAAACATCATAGCTCCTGAAAGCCTGTGGTTATTAAAGCCGTTCATTATTCTCTTTCATAAACTTGTATTCCGCAACAGACCGGTCAAATCCTTCGATATGTGTATAGAACCATTTGATTACATTCTCATGTACCTTTTCAACGAAAGCATTGGAAGGACCTTCTTCTTCTGCCAGCATCTCCTCAAGCTCCTTGATGGTGTTCTTGAATGCCTCATGCTGAGCCTTGTGCTGTTCGAAACCAGGATATTCCATATCCTTCTGGAGCTGTTCTTCTGCCGAGAAATGGAAATCCGTATAATCCGCAAGATAATCCATCATCTTGATTGCTGCGGTCTTCTCATTGCTCTGGTTGCAGCTGTCCAATAATTTGTTGATGCGGTCGATCAGCTCCTTGTGGTGAGAATCGATCATCTCGTTACCGGTTACCAGGTTGTCACTAAATTCTGCGTACATAATACACATCCTCCTTGTATAATATATAATTAATGTTTAAATAGGCTGATGGGACAGCTTTGGCGCCTTCTTCTCCTGTGTAGCATATACGAACGGGTATATGATACAGGCCAGTGCGAAAGCTGCGATCACGTCTGTCACGGAATGCTGTTTTAAGAACATCGTAGACAGAATGATCAATGCGGCAAGAAGATAAGAGGCATGCTGAATCATCTTATGCTTCTTGAGCGCTTCGCTGTGCCGGATCGCGATACAGACGCCAAGGGAGTTAAACACATGAATACTTGGCAATACATTCGTCGGAGTATCCGTTGTGTAGATATATCTCACCAGATCTACAAATACATTATCTCGCTCAAAACTGGACGGACGGAGGTTCAGTCCGTTGGGAAATACCGTGCACAGGAACAAAAAGAACGTCATCCCGGCGATTAAGAATGCGCTGAGACGATAGAATCCCCATTTGTCCGTAAAAAAGAAATATCCGGCTGTGACGGCAACGAACGCAAACCACAGAAGATACGGCACGATAAAGTACTCGACAAAGGGGATGTAATCATCAAGGGGTGAATGAATCAAAAAATAGTGGACATCCGTCCGCCTCTCCAGATACACAAACCATGGCATATAGATCAGACCATATAGCAACACCCATGCATGGCGATAATCTTTGAACAGTTTTTTCATTCTCCTTACAGCTTTCATAATCTTTACCCCTTTATATGTCTTTGGTACAACATATTCATGTTTCAATTCGAATTATAACATGAAAAAAAAGAATCAACAATAATGTTCACTGTTTGTTAATAATTTTCATAACGTCTTTCGAATATCTGCATATCGAACTGCTGCTTCCCTCTCTTTAGCATGTCCGGAGTATTCAGCGTCCATACAGCCACGGGCACTTGTAATATGTGTTTGAGTATCCATACATTGGCAAGCGGAAGGTCATTGATATTATAAGAGATAAAATCAGGCCTTCCTAAAAAATTTGTGAATAAGTGTTTTACCATAAAACGATAAAACCAGGCTTCTTTTAAGGGCGCCCGGGTCAGGTTGGACGAAAGCTGGCCCCGCAGGATGTGGGGGGCGTGAAGCCTGAACCAGCGGATTCCCATGGTGTTGAAGGACTGGATCAGGCAGGCCCCCTTGTAATGTCCAAGCTGCCTTAAGGTTTCCTGGCAGATATATACGGATGAATCAGGGATCTTGAGCTCAATCAGAAGCGGGACCTGTCCGTTCACCAGCGCCAATACCTCGGCAAAGGTGGGGATGGTCTCAGAAGTGCCGCAAAGACGGCAGCTTTTTAATTCTGCACAGGTCATATCCTCTATGACATCCGGACGTCCGCAGATGCGCTTAAGCGTATCATCGTGGAATACCACGAGCTGCCCGTCGCGGGTCAGGTGAAGGTCGATCTCTATGCCGTAGCCCTTCTTGATAGCGGCGCGAAATGCCGCCATGGAATTCTCAGGTATCCCTTGTTCAATACAGTGATAACCGCGGTGGGCGAACATAGTATGCCGGTAGAGCAGCATGTCCTTCCTGCGGGAGAATCGGGGCAGGATGGCGAACAGATATAATAAAATGATTGCAGTGAATATGATAAATAAGAGTGTTGGCATGATGTATGAGTCCTCGATATAAAGTATAATCCGTTTTCTGATGGGTCAGGGAGCCGCGATGATGCGCAGTCTGTCTGGTTCTAAGGACATCATGGCATGTGTGTTCTTAAAAACCGGTTCTCCGTCTGTATGGAGCGGGAGCGGAGTGCTGCTTGTGATCTCTGCCTTTTGGCAGGTATAGGTATACACTCCGCGAAACCTGGTGTGCCATCCTTTGTAGGCAGTGGGCAGGAGCGCAAGGATCTTTAGCTTCGGGAGGTTGGAGATGACGATGATGTTAAGCAGGCCGTCCTGACAGTCAGCATCCGGACAGAACTTGAAACCGCCCCCTTCATAAGGGAGGTTCATGGCGGTTGCAAAGTACGCCTTATCAAAGTTCCGTTTTTGGGAATCGTCCAGTGTTACGGTGATCCTGCCGGGAGTAAGTGTTAAGATTTGGCGTAAGGCGATCCCAACATAGGTCAGTTTTCCAAGGCGAAGCTTATTAAGCAGTGGTTTTATATGTGATACCATGGCTTCATGGCAGATACCGGCATCGAAGCCGATCCCGGAGCTTACGGCAAAGCGGCGCTGCTTCTGGCCCTGCGTAAGAATACCGATATTGATGGAAATATAACGGGAAGGACGAAGGATATTGTCAAGAGCCGGTATCGGATCTGTAGGAAGATGGAGGCTGCGGGCAAAATCGTTGCTGGATCCGGTAGGAATGTATCCTAAGGTAACCTGGGACAGGTCTGTGATACCGTTGATCACTTCATTGACGGTTCCGTCTCCGCCAAGCACGATGATCGTGTGAGGCTTGTGATCAGCTGTAAGTTCCCGGACAAGCCTCCCGGCATGCTGCTGATATTTTGTAAAATATGCCTGATATTGTACGTTACGTTCTTTGAGAGCAGTTTCCGCCATTCTCCAAAGTCTGTGTCCCAGACCGGAGCGGGAATTGGGATTGACGATAAATGTAAGCATGAAACACCTCCGTATAGATAATGTCTATAATTGCAAAGATTATATTAAAATTACTGATTGGATTTATTTGAAGGACAGAGTTATAATACCATTACAAGATATTATTGTTAAATGGTTTCACTACCATATTCCCTTCTAGAAAATCCTTTAAGTCCGCTTGCTTGAAGGATTTTTTTTATCTTAAAATAACCCGTCCAGATAGGTTGCAAGCGACCGCTTCATATTTCCCTCAAAATCAGTATGCCCTCCTTTCAGGCACCATTCGAAGACGTTGCCGATCACGATCATACGGATGTCCGTAGCGATATCATCAAGTTCTGCGGACGGAGATACAATTCCTGCTTCCATTGCTTTCCTGAGATAGTTCGTAACAGTTACGATGGGATACGGGCGCTCCGACCAGATCAGCGGATTCAGCGACTGGTTCTTGGGCGTGTAATAATTCGCCATAAATTCGACTCCAAGTTTCTGACAGTAATGGACATAATTCAAATATACACAGATGATAGCCTGTTTTGCTTCGCCGGGGTCGGCAGGCATGTCCAGCAAATCCGGATTGATACTGGGCTGTTCTTCGATATAGTAAGACAGGAGATCATCTTTGGTTTTAAAATGATGATAAAAACTTCCGTTGGATACACCGGCTTCTTCGCAGATATTCTTGATCGAGAGCTGTTCGTAGCCCTTTTTTTGTAAGATATGTTTTGCGGCGCGGAAAATCTTTTCCTTTGTCTCCTGAGATTTTAACTGTTGTTTGGATAATTCCCGGGTTTCCTGATTCATATGGTTAATTCTCCTTGAGAAATAATATTGCTTGCTTATCTCAGTGTGATTATAGCATACGCCTGTCTGTTTTTCAAGAAAACAGAGTGAACTCGGTATGAAGGAATCCGTTGCAGATTTCAGGAAATTTAGATATAATAAGTATCGCACTATAAAATTTTAAGAAAGGACGTAACATGGATATTAATCAGAAGATCACAGAAGAACTTGGTGTGAAGAAATGGCAGGTGGATGCGGCAGTCAAGCTGATTGATGAGGGCAACACCATTCCGTTTATTGCGAGATATAGAAAAGAAGCAACAGGAACCCTGGATGACGAACAGCTCCGTAAGCTGCATGAGAGACTGGTGTATCTGCGGAATCTTGAAGAGAAAAAGGAACAGGTATTGTCCAGCATCGAGGAACAGGGAAAACTTACGGAAGAATTAAGGAAGCAGATATTGGCGGCGGAGACGCTGGTTGTAGTGGAAGATCTCTACCGTCCGTACCGTCCCAAGAGAAGGACCAGGGCAACCATCGCCAAAGAAAAGGGACTGGAGCCGCTGGCGGCAGTTATTACCTTGCAGAAGACGAAGCAGCCGGTTGAAGAGCTGGCGGCCGAATACCTGAATCCAGAGAAGGATGTCAATACCGTAGAAGAAGCCATTGCAGGAGCAAAGGATATCATTGCGGAGAGTATCTCCGATGAGGCGGATTACCGGATCTGGATTCGTAAGATCACGACGCAGAAAGGGCGTGTTATCTCCACGGCAAAGGACGAAAAGGCGGAGTCCGTGTATGAGATGTATTATGACTTCGAGGAACCGGTGAGCCGCCTTGCGGGACACCGTATTCTCGCTCTCAACCGCGGTGAGAAGGAGAAGTTTCTGTCGGTGAAGATCGAGGCGCCGGAGGAAGATATCATCCGTTATCTGGAGAAGAAGACGATCCATGGGGACAATCCATATACAACTCCGATTTTGAAGGCCGTGGCGGAAGACAGCTATAAGCGTCTGATCGCACCGGCGATTGAACGGGAGATCCGCAATGACCTGACAGAGAAAGCAGAAGACGGAGCGATTGAAGTGTTTAAGAAGAACTTAGAGCAGCTTCTGATGCAGCCGCCGATCGTAGGGCAGACCGTGCTCGGGTGGGATCCGGCATTTCGTACCGGATGCAAGCTGGCGGTGGTTGACCCTACCGGCAAGGTGATCGGGACAACGGTCATCTATCCGACGGCGCCGACTACGCCCCAGAAGATCAAGGCTTCGAAGGATATGCTTAAGAAGATCATCGCAAAGTACAATATCACGCTGATCTCTGTGGGAAACGGCACGGCGTCCCGGGAATCGGAGATGTTCATCGTAGAGCTCTTAAAGGAGATTCCGCAGAAGGTTCAGTATGTGATTGTCAATGAGGCAGGAGCTTCTGTGTATTCGGCAAGCAAGCTGGCGTCGGAGGAATTTCCAAAGTTTGACGTGGGGCAGAGAAGCGCAACCTCGATTGCCAGACGTCTCCAGGATCCGTTGGCAGAACTTGTAAAGATCGATCCGAAGTCCATCGGGGTCGGGCAGTATCAGCATGATATGAATCAGAAGAAGCTAAGCGAAGCCCTGTCAGGCGTGGTGGAGGACTGCGTGAACCGTGTCGGGGTAGACCTGAACACGGCGTCGGCGCCGCTTCTGGCGTATATATCCGGTATCTCCGGAACGATCGCGAAGAATATCGTGGCATACCGTGAAGAGAACGGCAAATTCGCGAACCGGAAGCAGCTTCTTAAGGTGGCCAAGCTCGGTCCTAAGGCGTTCGAGCAGTGCGCCGGTTTCATGCGGATTCAGGGAGGCGATAACCCGTTAGACGGGACAAGCGTCCATCCGGAGACCTATGATGCGGCAGAGAAGCTGTTGGAGAAGCAGGGCTTTTCTGTCGGGGACATCAGCGGGGGCAAGCTTGTGGGATTGTCGCTTACGATCAGGGATTACAAGAAGCTGGCGGATGAGCTTGGCATAGGCGAGATCACCTTGAGAGATATTGTAAAAGAGCTGGAGAAACCGGCCAGAGACCCGCGTGATGAGATGCCGAAGCCGATCTTAAGGACAGACGTGCTGGAGATGAAGGATCTGACCGAGGGCATGATCTTGAAAGGTACGGTAAGAAACGTCATAGATTTTGGTGTGTTTGTGGACATCGGTGTACACCAGGATGGCCTGGTACATATCTCCGAGATTACGAACAAAAAGTTTATCAAGCATCCGCTGGAGGTTGTCAGTGTCGGAGATATCGTGGATGTCAAGGTCCTGAGTGTAGATATGAAGAAGAAGCGTATCCAGCTTACTATGAAGGGGGTCTCATAGAAAGGGATCTCTTGTCCGGCAGGGACCGGGATAGAAAGGTGGCGGGATGAGATGAACGGAAATTGGAAAAAGAACATGGAAACCATAATCGGTGTTTTGCTTGGAAATGCCGTTCTGGCTTTCACCGTTGCGGCATTTCTCGTGCCGCACGGCATTATCATGGGCGGTGCGACGGGGATCGGACTTACGGTCAGTCACTATATTGCCATGGATCTGTCGGCCATTATATTTGTTGTAAATATTATATTGTTTGTGCTGGGAACGATTGTATTAGGGAAGACATTTGCACTGACTACTCTGGTCAGTACATTCGTGTATCCGGTCTTTTTGTCGGTTATGCGCAGTATTCCGGGGATCACGGAGCTAACGGACAATATTATGCTTGCGTCCCTGTACGGGGGCGCACTTCTGGGTCTTGGAATCGGCCTGGTTGTACGTGTCGGCGCTTCTACAGGCGGAACAGATATCCTTGCCCTGGTACTTCACAAGTGGTTTCATATATCTTTGGCGGTGCTCGTGTATATCGTAGATTTTACTGTACTGCTGTGCCAGGCGCTTTTCTCGAAATCAGAGCAGATTCTGTACGGTATCCTGGTGCTGATCGTGTCTACGGCGGCATTGAACCGGGTGATTCTGATGGGCCAGTCGCAGATCCAGCTTTTTATTGTGACGGAGAAGTATGAGGAAGTCAAAGAGAAGGTGCTGAATGAGATCGATGCCGGGGTTACTATGGTCCATATTGAGACAGGGTACGGCGCGAAGCAGCAGAAAGGCGTGCTGTGCGTGATACCGAACCGGAAGCTGTATTCCGTCAATCAGATGGTTCAGATGACAGACCCCAAGGCGTTTATAACGATCACACAGATCAACGAAGTGCGCGGAAGAGGGTTTACGATAGAGAGAGGACAGTAGTGTTTTTCCTGCAGTTCCCTGGCGGTTGACAAAATAAAAGAATGAATTATAATAGACTCATGAGTAGGTAACTTATGAGTCTATTATTTATCGTCTCGGATGAAAGGATCTGTCATGAAAAAATATGACAGATCCGGCTGACATCTGCTATGTATTAGCTTTTATAAGGAGTTCTGCCCGTCCCATACGATGGATTTATAGCGTCCCGGGTCGGTATCTCCTTCTGTGGAGAATAATAATACTTTGGAATTTTCATCCAGCTTCAGTTGTTCACGCAGTTCTTTATATTCGTCATTCTTCATCAGGTTGTAGAGAAGTCCCATTGTCACCGCACCGGACTCTCCTGCGGTCACAGGAGTATCCCCTTTCATCGGAGCGGCCAGAAGGCGCATTCCCTTTGCCGTTACCCAGTCAGGGCAGGAGACGAAGGTATCTACGTGATTGCGCAGGATATCCCAGGAGATGGTGCTTGGTTCTCCGCAGGCCAGACCGTTCATCAGTGTCAGCATATCACCGTCCACAATATGCGGTTTGCCGTCACATGCAACTGCGCTCTTATAGAGGCATGCGGCAACGTCTGCTTCTACGATAACGACCGTAGGCTCGTTCCCCGCATACCGGTTTGCAAAATATCCCTGTACGGCTCCTGCAAGAGAACCGACTCCTGCCTGTACGAAGATATGAGTCGGACGGTCACAGCCGTATTCTCCTAACTGTTCGTCCGCTTCATAAGCCATGGTTCCATATCCCTGCATGATCCAGATAGGAATCTCTTCATAGCCCTCCCAGGCGGTATCCTGGATGATCACACCATTTGGAGTGGCGTCTGCCTCGGCGGCAGCCTTGCGGACACAGTCATCATAGTTCAGATCTTCGATAGTAGCTTTTGCGTTTTCCCGTAATATGTGGTTCAGGCGGGTCTGTGTGGTTCCGATCGGCATATAGATGACACATTTCTGGTTTAATTTGTTTGCAGCCCAGGCAACTCCGCGGCCATGATTGCCGTCGGTAGCGGTAAAGAAGGTTGCCTGCCCGAATTCTTCCCGAAGCTTATCAGAAGTCAGGACGGAATAGGGAAGTTCGCTGACATCGCGGCCTAACTTTTGTGCAATATATTTGGCGATGGCATAAGAACCGCCTAATACTTTAAATGCGTTCAGATCGAATCGATAAGATTCATCTTTGATAAAGATATTGCCAAGCCCCAGATGCTTTGCCATCTGATCCAGTTTTACGAGAGGCGTCTTGCTGTACTGAGGAAAGCTCTCGTGAAACGCACGTACTTTTTTTGATTCTTCGGGGGACAGATATTTGAGGTTCTGATCCTCCGTCTTTGGAAGTGAATTCCTGATCCATTTGATTGTTTCCATAATTAATCTCCTTTCTTCTTGTATCCTATCCGGTGTAAATGATACTTCGCTTAAAAAAATAAGAGCTCATCGGCCTTTAAGAAAAGGTCGACAAACTCTCTCCATAGATATTAATGTATACAAGAAATTCTTTTTTGTCAATACTTATTTGACAAAGTTTTGTTCAAAGAACTTTATGAAAGAATTGCCAACTGTCTGAAGGATGTTTTCGGCAAAGTTTCCTAAGATTTTATAAAGCAAAAGGTAATATTATAAAAATATTACAAAAATATATTGACAAATATAAAACAATGATATAATATATAGAAAAAGTTAATAAAACGAATTTACAGAGAAGTTTGCCGACCTTTCACAAAGGCCGGGAACTTCTCTTTTTTTTCATCTATGTGGCATGGAAGATTCTGTATGGCAGTAATCGGAAATGCAGGACAGCGCGCTCTAAGAAGAGTTTGGCAACCTTTCACAAAGGTTGCTGGACTCTTCTTTTTTTAAGATAAAAAGTGTATTGGGAAGAAAGGAGAAGAAGGATGTCGGCAACAGTTTTAAAAGGCGCATTCTTAATGACGGAAGAGGGACTTAAGAAGAACTATGGATTGAGGATGGCAGAGGGCAGAATCCGGCAGATCGCCCCCAATGACCGCCTTCTTGGCGAGACGGGAGATCAGGTTATCGAAGTACCGGATCAGATTATTCTGCCGGGATTTGTCAACGGGCACAACCATATGTACGGGTTCTTATCCCATGGAATTACCGCAGAGGCGATGGTGACAGAGTTTGAAAGTTTCCTGGATGATTTCTGGTGGCCGTATGTGGAAGACCGCATGAATCATGAACTTGTGGAGGCGACGACCAGATGGGCGTGTGCCGAGATGATCGACAGCGGTGTCACTTCATTTGTGGATATTTTGGAGGGACCTAACGCTATTCCGGGAGCTCTGGAGGTTGAGAAAAAGATTGTGGAAGAAGCGGGGCTTCGGGGCCGGCTTTCCTTTGAGGCGTGTGAGAGAAAAAGCGAAGAAAACGGGCAGGAAGGTCTTCGTGAGAATATAGAGTTTGTGAAGAAATACAATCGGGACGGGGAACTGGTCCAGGGGATCAACAGTATTCATACATTGTTTACCTGTTCCAAAGAATTCGTAAAACAGGCAAAGAGGTTATCTGAAGAGAATCATTGCATGACCCATATGCATTTGAGTGAGAGTGTATTTGAACCCAATTGGTGTCAGCGGGAGTATGGGAAGACACCGGTTGAGATCTATGAGGAAGCCGGATATCTGGATGAAAATATTCTGGCCTCCCAGATAGTGCAGACAACGGACGCAGAGCTTGACATTCTGGCAAAGCATCAGGTGAAGGCAGTGTCCATGCCGCTGTCAAACTGTGAAGTCGGAGGCGGATTCGCCCCGGTGACGAAGATGCTTGAGAGAGGAATGACAGTAGGACTTGGTACCGACGGTTACATTAACAACTTTTTTGAGGTCATGAGGGGAGCGTTCCTGATGCACAAGGCGAATCAGCAGGATCCCCAGGTGATGCCGGCAAAAGTTGTCTATGAGATGGCGACCACTATGGGAGCGCAGGCAGTTGGGATTGCAGATGCAGGAATATTAAAGGAAGGGAATCTGGCAGATGTGATTACCGTAAGTATGGAACAGCCAACGCCGGTAAATGAAAAGAACGTGTATGACCAACTGGTATTATTTACCAATCCGCAGAATGTGAAAAATGTATTTGTCGGCGGAAAGCAGTTGAAGCAAGATGGCAGGATACTGACGGTCAATGAGGCAGAGGCAAAAGAGAAACTAAAAGAAGTGACACGGCAATTTTGGCAGGTGAATGAAAGGGAGCAGGCATGAATCAGGTAAAAGAAGAGAATTTTAATGTAATCCACAGATCGAAGCCAAGAATCGACGGTGTGGAGAAGGTATCGGGAAAAGCCCTTTATGCGGCAGATCTGTATATGGAAGGAATGCTCTGTGCGGGAGTGCTCAGAAGTCCTTATTCCAGCGCGAGAGTGACGAAGATCAATACGGACAGGGCGAAAGAGATCGAAGGTGTTGAAGCAGTCGTAACCTTTGCGGATCTTCGGAAAAAGAAGAGCTGGGCAGGGTATATGTATCTGACGGACCAGATCCGATATGCAGGAGACTGCGTGGCGATGGTGGCGGCCAGGAGCAAGTCTCTGGTAGAGGACGCTTTGGAGGCAATTGAGGTAGAGTATGAGGAACTGCCGGGTGTATATACGATTGATGACGCGTTAGAGGAAGGGGCGCCGCTGGTACATGAGGAATATGAGAAGAATATTTTCACGGATTCCATGTTCCATATCCGTAAAGGGGATGTGGAGAAAGGCTTTAAACAGGCAGATGTGATCCTGGAGCGGGAATACCGCACCCAGTACATCGAGCATTCCTACATAGAGCCGGAAGCAGTGCTGGCCTTCATGGACCCCAACAGCGGTCTGATGACGGTGCAGGCGTCAGCCCAGAATCCGTTTTTCACCAGACGGTACGTGGCAGATATCCTTGGAATTCCGCTGAATAAGGTGAGAATGATACAGGCAATTTTAGGCGGAACCTTCGGAGGCAAAGAGGAAGGAATCGGGCTTGTGACAGCCCGGGCGGCGTACTTGTCCTATCAGACGAAGAAGCCGGTAAAATTCGTGTTCACCAGAGAGGATTCTTTCCTGGAGAGCTCCAAGCGTCATCCATTCCGTCTGCGGTATAAGGTCGGAGCGACCAAAGAAGGAAAGATCGTAGCCTTTGAAGGGGAGCAGGTAGATAACTGCGGCGCATATAATAATCAGACACAATTCATGAACTGGCGTGCCAACGTACATTCCTCAGGCCCTTACGAGATTGAAAATATTAAGACCGATACATACGGTGTCTTTACGAATAATATCCATTCCGGCGCCATGAGAGGGTACAGTTCGCCGTCTCTGATCTTCGGCCAGGAACAGCTGATCGAAGAGCTTGCCGAAGAGCTTGGAATGGATGAGGTAGAACTTAGAAGGATCAATTGTCTGAAAAACGGTTCGCTTACTGCGACCGGAGTGCCTGTGGACCATGTTATCTTGCAGAATATCATGGATGAGACGGTGAAGCAGACGGATTATATCAGGAAGCACGCAGAATATAAGAATCAGGCAGATGCAAGGATACATAAGGGGATCGGTCTTGCCATCTGTTACCGGGGATGCGGGCTTGGCGCGGAATCACCGGATGCATCCGGCTGTATGATGATCGTCAATGAGGATGGAAGTGTCAGCATTGCATCCGGCCTTGCAGAGAACGGGCAGGGGCTTAAGACAGCATACGCACAGATTGCGGCGGAAGCGCTTGGAGTGCGGTATGAGGATATCCAGTTCCCGCAGTTGGACTCTTTTGCCATTGCAGACAGCGGTATGACGGTTGCATCCAGAGGAACGGTCATGGGCGCACAGTCTGTGCGCAAAGCAGGAGAAAAGCTTAAGAAGATCATGATCAAGAATGCATTGGAATTAAAAGCATTCCCTCTTGAGGGCACGAATCTTACCTATGAGGAGATCGGTGAGGCAGACGTAGAGCTCAAAGAAGCGGTGTTCTACTTGAAGAAAAACCCGGAAGTCACAGTTCCGTTTTCTTCTGTGACAGGTTCCTGTATCTGGACAGGAAAACAGATGGCGGCTTATGAGTGGTTTATGCCGGATGATCTCCCGCAGGATCATGCGACCGGACAGGGCAGGGCATTTCCGACGTTTGCTTATGGATGTGTGATCGCAGAGGTTGAGGTAGATATGAGGACCGGGTATGTGGATCTTAAGAAGGTGACAGCCAGCCATGACGTGGGAAGGGCTATTAATCCGGCGCTGATCAGAGGACAGATCTACGGCGGCATCGTGATGGGCCAGGGATACGGAATCATGGAGGATGTGGCGCCGAAGAACGGACGGGTAAAGAACCGGAATTTTGATTCTTATATTCTCCCGACTTCTATGGATGCGCCGAAGATGGATGTGAACATCTATGAGTCAGGAGATCCGGCCGGTACTTACGGAGCGAAGAGTATTGGAGAACCGGCGACGGAGGCTGTAGCGGCAGCTATTGCGAATGCGGTCTATAACGCTACAGGAAGACGTGTCAGGGAGAATCCCTGTGATCTGGAAACCGTTTTGTTAGGAAAGAAATTAAGGTAGGCACTCTGGGAAAGAACGAATAGAGACGGAAAGGAAAAGCGTATGTTTAAATATGACTATCACCGGGCAGGAACGATGGATGAGGTATGCGAAGTCCTTGCCAGGCATCAGGGAAAAGCGCGTATTGTTGCCGGCGGCACGGATATCATGGTACAGATCCGCGAGAAGGATAAGAGATGGAAAGAATTAGAATGTCTTTTGGATCTGTCTTTCCTGGAGAAAGAACTTCGGTATATCAGGGAAGAAGGAGACAAGATTCATATCGGGGCATTGAGTACCCATACAGATCTGGAAAGGTCAGAGATTATAAGAAAATGGATTCCGTTTCTCGGAAAAGCGGCATCTACGGTAGGTTCTCCGCAGATCAGAAACCGGGGGACCATCGGAGGAAGTATCTGTAATGCTTCTCCGGCGGCAGATCCGCTGACGCCGCTGATTGCACTGGAAGCAAGAGCAGTGATCCGAGGAAGAATTGGAGAACGGGAAGTGTTATTGCGGGACTTTTATGTCGGTCAGGGCAAAGTGGATCTTAAAGAAGATGAATTTGTGAGGGAATTTGTGGCAGAGAAGTTACCGGAGAATGTTGTGACAGAGTTTGCCAAGCTGGGAAGAAGAAAGGCCCTTGCTATCTCCAGACTGAATGTTTCAGCAGCATTGGGGACGGATGAAGAAGGGAAGATCAACTTTGCGAGAATCGCACCGGGATGTATCTTCAGCACGCCGGACCGGGTGGAATCAGCAGAGAAGCTTTTAATAGGAAGAAAGCCGTCAGAAGAATTGTGGCGGGAAGCAGGTAAGGAAGTAGCAGAAGAGATGATCCGGCGCACCGGAGTACGCTGGTCTACAGAATATAAACAGCCGGCGGTAGAGGCACTCGTAGAAGATGCGCTGGCCGGATGCAATGAACTCATAACGGAGGAGTAAGATGGAGAAAATAAAGGTGAATTTCATCGTTAATAAGAAGCCGGTAACGGTGGAGGCGTATCCGAATGAGAGGCTTCTGGATGTTCTGAGAGACACATTAAGGCTTACAGGGACTAAGGAAGGATGCGCGGTAGGAGAGTGCGGAGCGTGTACGGTCATTCTGGATGGAAAAGCAGTAACTTCCTGTCTGGTGCCAATTGGTTCCGTGGAAGGAAGAGAGGTTACGACGATCGAAGGTGTAGGAGCGGACGGGAAGCTTGACCCGATCCAGGAAGCGATCCTTGAGAATCATGCATTGCAGTGCGGGTTTTGTACACCCGGATTCGTGATGAGCGCCAAAGCGCTGTTAGATGAGAATCCGAATGCCACCAAGGAAGAGATCCGAAGGGCAATATCAGGCAATCTTTGCCGCTGTACAGGTTATGAGCAGCTTACGACTGCGATCTTTGAAGCGGCACAGCAATTAAGAGAAATACATCAGGAACAGATTTAAAGAAAGGAGAACGAACATGTTCGAGAAAGAGAAACTGACAGGGGCAGATATCGGGATTGAATTCTGCGGTTATAAGCTCCAGAGTCCATTTATCCTGTCATCAGGGCCGCTTACCTATGGAGCAGAGGGTATGATCAAAGGGTTTAAGGCGGGATGCGGGGCGGTAGTGACAAAGACCATCCGCAAATCGGCGGCGATCAATCCGGTCCATCATATGGGAACCGTCAATAATGATTCCCTGATCAACTGTGAGAAATGGGCGGACAGCGACAGACAGCAGTGGTATGAGAAAGAGATCCCTGAGACGGTGAAAGCCGGTGCAATCGTGATTGCAAGCGTGGGCCATACGCTTGAGGAAGCGCAGGAAATCGTAGGCGAGGCAGAGAAAGCGGGAGCACACATTATTGAACTGGTTTCTTACACAGAAGATACGCTGATTCCGATGCTGGATTACACGAAAGCACACGTGAAGATTCCGGTGATCTGCAAGCTTAGCGGGAACTGGCCGGATCCGGTAGGCACGGCGAAGAAGTGTCTGGAGCACGGAGCAAACGGCCTGTGTGCCATTGATTCCATCGGGCCGACTCTTAAGATTGATATTGAGAAGGCACGTCCGGAGATGATGAGCGCGGACGGATACGGATGGATGACCGGAGCGGCGATGAGGCCGATCTCCATGCGTATCAATGCAGAGATTGCCCGCAATCACCCCGATCTTAAGAACCTGTATGCGTCCGGCGGTGTCATGAGTGCGGACAACGCGATCGAATATATGATGGCGGGAGCCATGGGCGCCGGTATCTGTACAGTGGGGATCCTTAAGGGAGTCGAGTATGTGGAGAAGATGTGCTATGACCTTTCCAGGAGGCTTGCGGAACTTGGATATCATTCCATTGAAGAGGTGAACCGCGCGGCGCTGCCGAATTTCCCGAAGAAAGAATATGTAAGCAAGTTAGATTTTGGATTTGAACCTTATAAAGAAGACGGAAAGAAGAAATGCATCTCCTGCGGTAAGTGTGTGGCGGCCTGCTGTTATGACGCCAGGACATTGTCCTTCCCCGAGATGCACGTCGATCTGGATAAGTGCCGTTTCTGCGGCCTGTGTCTGGATGTCTGCCCGACGGGAGCGCTTACGGGAAAGCGTGCGGCACAGACGCCCAAGGACCTGGAGCTTGAGAGGAAATCCATAGAATTCTATCAGTCATTTAATTAGTAAGATGATACATAAGTAAATGATACATAAGTAAATGATATATAAGTAAGGAGGAGATCAATATGCTTAGCAAGGAAAGAGAAGAAAAGCTGGTCGCGTTCTGCCGGAAGATGATTCAGGCAAAAAGTTACAGCGGCCACGAAGACAAGGTAGTAGAAGAGATGAAGACATTCTGCGACCAGGAAGGCTTCACAGACGTACATGTAGATAAGTATGGCAACTGTATCTGCCACATCAGGGGAAAACAGCCTGGACCTAAGATTCTGTTTGACGGACATATGGATACGGTTCCGGTGCCGGACGAAAGCGCATGGGAGCATGATCCGTTTGGAGCGGAGATTGTAGACGGCAAGATGTACGGACGGGGAACTTCCGATATGAAGGGCGCCCTGTCTTCCATGATGGCGGCGGCAATCTTCTATGCGAAGGACTGTGATTATGATTTCCCGGGAGATATCTACGTGGCGGGCGTTGTGCACGAGGAATGCTTCGAGGGAGTTGCGGCAAGAGAGATCAGTGCTTACGTGAAGCCGGATTACGTGGTGATCGGTGAGGCGTCCCAGCTTAACATCAAGATCGGCCAGAGAGGACGGGGCGAACTTAAGGTTGAGACCTTTGGCGTACCGGCACATTCGGCAAACCCGGAGAAAGGGGTCAACGCCGTATATAAGATGTGCAGGGTAATCGAGGCCATTCAGGGACTTAAGCCTACGAACCACCCGGTGCTTGGAGACGGAATACTGGAACTGGTAGACATCAAGTCTTCCCCCTATCCGGGAGCATCCGTAGTTCCGGATTACTGCAGGGCAACTTATGACAGACGGCTTCTGGTAGGAGAGACAAAAGAGAGCGTCCTTGCCCCGATTCAGGAACTTCTGGATCAGATGATGAAAGAAGATTCCGAGTTAAAAGCGAAGGTATCCTTTGTAGAGATGGAAGAAGAGTGCTACACCGGCAACAAGATCAGCAGCGAGAGATTCTTCCCGGGATGGCTGTATGATGAAAATGAGCCGTTTGTACAGGACGTATATAAAGAGATGAAAGCGCTCGGCTTAAATCCGACGATCACAAACTACAATTTCTGCACGAACGGAAGCCACTATGCAGGCGAGGCAGGAATCAAGACGCTTGGTATCGGACCATCCAAAGAGAATCTGGCCCACACGATCAATGAGTATATTGAACTTGAGCAGCTTGTCAAGGTGACTGAGAGCTATTATGGAGTGATGAAGGCGTTATTAAAATAACATTATAATAAGGAGTGGTAACATGCAATTGTTTGATCTGCATTGTGATTCAATCGTCAATTACCGTAAGGAACAATCGGATTTTCTGTGTGATAAGACACAGTTCTCACTGCGGGAATTCGACAAATTTGACCGTCTCTGCCAGACGATGGCTGTATTTATCCCGGATGATGTAAGAGGCGAAGAGGCGCTTCAGTATTTCCGCGATCATAAGGAATATCTGGATTCGTTGCTTGAGAAGCAGAAGGGACTGGCAGAACTGGTACATACGCCGGGAGATATTGAGAAGATTACTGACAGCGGCAGATGTGCGGTAATACTTGCTGTAGAGAGCGGTGCAGCACTTGCAGGGTCTCTTGAGAATGTAGATTATCTGGCAGAAAACGGCGTAAAGATGCTGACACTTGTATGGAACGGGCCCAACGAACTGGGCAGCGGCCAGAAGACAGACCAGGGTCTGACTCCTTTTGGAAAACAGGCCGTGAAGCGGATGGAAGAAGCAGGGATTATCGTGGATGTATCCCACCTGAATGACAGAGGGTTCGACGAACTCTGTGAGATTGCCGAAAAACCTTTTATTGCGACGCATTCTAATCTCCGCTCTGTCTGCTCCCACAAGAGGAATCTGACGGAGAAGCAGTTTAAGGAGATCATCCGCCGCAAGGGACTGGCAGGAGTGAATCTTTATGAGCAGTTTCTGGCGGATGACCATAAGGGTGATCTTGACAGCATGTACCGGCATGTAAGCCGGATGCTTGAACTTGGCGGAGAAGATATTATCGCATGCGGAAGTGATTTTGACGGCGCGGATATCGACGAGGCGCTGGACACTCCGGCAAAATTCGCCTGTTCGGCAGAGTACCTTCTAAAGAAAGGAATCTCTGAAAATATAATCGATAAGATGTTTTTTGAGAATGCACTGGCATTTTTCAAGCTAAATATGAAATAACCAAGCAGGCTGCAAAATGCAGTATAGAAGCACAGGATGGGGTAACAGAATGCTGATTAAAAATGGAATAGTTGTAAATGAAGACGGACGGGCACAGGCGGATGTCCGAACTGAAAATGGAAAGATCGTAACGGTAGGTACGGATCTGCAGCCTTATGGGGCGGAAGAGATCATGGATGTGAAGGGAGCGTTTATCCTGCCGGGAGGCGTGGATGTGCATACCCATATCGATATGCCGGCAGGAGAGTGCATGACATCGGACGATTATCTCTCCGGGACAAAAGCTGCTGTTATGGGGGGAACCACGACTGTGATGGATTTCCCGGAGTATGACGAGGGGGAGACGCTTCAGGACGGCCTGAACTGCTGGCATAAGAAATCAGGAGGAAGAGCCTTTTGCGACTATGGATTCCATATGACAGTATCCGGATGGGAAGAAGGTACAAAAGAAGAACTTGCCCGTATGAAAGAGCAGGGAATTACCTCCTTCAAGGCATATACGGCCTATCAGGACGGAATCGGGGTCTATGATGAACAGCTCTTTTTAATCCTCCAGGAGATGAAGAAACTGGGAACCCTTCTGTGTGTGCACTGTGAGAACGGAGACGTGTTAAAGTGCCTGCAGCGGCAGTTAAAAGAAAAGGATGCCTCAGATATCCGTAACCACCCCAGGTCACGTCCGAACCTGACGGAGAAGGAAGCGGTGTCCCGGGTGATTGATCTGGCGGTTATGGCGGATGTGCCGGTCTATATCGTACATGTCAGTACAAGGGAAGCGGCAGAGGTCATAAGGCAGGCGAAGAAAAACGGGCATAAGGTCTACGCAGAGACCTGTCCGCAGTATCTGTTACTGGATGAAAGCTGTTATGAGCTGCCTGGTTTTGAGAGCGCCAAGTATGTGCTTTCCCCGCCGCTTCGGACGAAAGCAGACCAGGAAGCGCTCTGGCAGGCAATCGCGGACGGTACGATCGATGTCATTTCCACCGATCATTGTTCCTTCCGGTTTCATGGGCAGAAGGATCTGGGACGGGAAGATTTTACCAGAATCCCCAATGGAATCCCCGGTATAGAGACGCGTATGGAACTGATGCTTGAATATGGCACGAGAAGAGGATTATCGCTGGAAAAACTGACTGCCCTTTTGTCATCGGAGCCTGCGAGGATCTTCGGAATGTACCCTGAAAAAGGGACGGTCAGAGAAGGAAGCGATGCGGATCTGATCATCGTAAGAGAAGGGCTGGCACACAGGATCACCGGTGAAACACTGAGCCAGGATGTCGACTATACACCGTATGAAGGATTCGAGGTTACTTATCAGATACAGGATGTATTTGTGAAAGGTATACAAGCTAAAAAAGAAGGGAAGTGGGTAATGGAAAGACAGGAGGGAAGATTCCTGAAAACGAAACTGTCTTAAATCGGGTAACGGGTTTTGACAGAAAATGACTAAGTCCGGCATAAGGACTCTCCTTGTGGGGCGATTGGCTTTCACTGGCTTTAGTCCGTCGCTTAAGCATGTATTCCGGACGTTAAGGAAGATAAGCTTCCTGACATGTACACAGGATATTAGTATTGTGTTGCAATATTAGAACCGGTTGCCGTTCGGGTATCCTGCGGGTTACCACGAAGTCAGTAATCGGCAGGCTGTAAGCAGCCTGCGGGACGGGAAGAAGCCCCCGTCCGGATAAAAATGGAAGGATAAAAATGAAAACAAATACTTCAAAAAGTACTTCAAGAAGCACCGCTATTTATGAATTGGACGGCAGACCGCCGATTACACAGGCATTTCCGCTGGGATTACAGCAATTGCTTGCAATGTTTGTGGGGAATATCGTACCCATGTTACTGGTATCAGGAACAGCAGGACTTTCAACGGCCGAATCAACCCTGTTGTTACAGTGTTCACTTTTAGGTGCGGGTGTGGCAACCCTGATCCAGGCATTTCCGATCAGATTCGGGAAGATTCAGATCGGTTCCGGTTTGCCGGTTATGATGGGACTGACTTATACATTTCTTCCCATCTGTATCTCAGTATCAGTCAATTATGGTCTGGCAGCCCTGTTTGGGGCACAGCTGATCGGAGGATTGGTGTCCATACTTATCGGATTTGCCCTGCCAAAGGTCCGCAAATTTTTCCCTCCGATCGTGACGGGCACAATCATTGTATCCATCGGTGTGTCCTGTTTCCCGACAGCGGCTTATAATCTGGCAGGAGGGCAGGGAGCCGCGGAAATGGGTATGACATACAACTGGATCATCGGAGCCATCGTTATCGCAGTTATCATGATATGTTCAGGATTCGGAAAAGGCCTGGTGAATGCAGCAGCGATTCTGATCGGCATGGTGGCGGGTTATCTGGTTTCAGTTGTATGGGGAATTGTGGATTTTACGCCTGTAGCGCAGGCGGCATGGTTTTCACTTCCGAAGCCGATGGCATTCGGATTGGAATTTCATATGGATTTTGCCGTAGTATTTGTCCTGTTGTTCTTCATTAACGCGGTAGAAATGACAGGAGACTTTACAGTATCGGCGACAGGAGGACTTGACAGGCAGCCTAAGAATTCCGAGCTGCAGGGAGGGATTGTAGGAAATGCAGTTGCCTGTATCTTCTCATCTTTCTTTAACTGTTTTGCAACCGGAACCTATAGTCAATGTTCAGGAATCGTAGCTTTGACCAGGGTGTGCAGCAGATTCGTTATGGGATGTGCGGCAGCAACACTGGTTGTCGCAGCATTTTGCCCCAAGCTTGCGGCGCTGCTTTCTACCATACCTAACTGCGTGATCGGCGGAGCAACCATCGTAGTATTCTCTATGATCGCACTGTCCGGAATGAGCCTGGTCTCAAGGAGCAGATTTACAAGCCGCAGCATGCTGCTGTGCGGAACTTCACTGGCTCTTGGACTTGGAATCTCCTTTGCGAAGGACACACTGTCAGGCGCAGGGGAGTATGTACAGATGTTCTTTGGGGAATCCAGTATCATACTGGTTGCCGGGACGGCGCTTATATTGAATATCCTGCTTCCAAAGGACGGCGTGGATAAAGAAGTAGAACAGGAAATGCTTGCGGAAATCAAGCAGGCAGCAGATTAAATATGTAATTAGAAAACGGAGGATAGAAGCATGATTGATCATTTACTGAAAAACGGGATTATTGTTACTGTAAATAAAGAAAGAGAGATATTATACCGCGGAGCGATCGCGATCCAGGGAAATAAGATTGTAGATATCGGAGACAGCGATGCGTTGGAGAAAAAATATACGGATGTGGCAAAGACCACAGACCTTGACGGGAAGGTTGTATTCCCGGGCTTCATCAATACACATAACCACCTGTTCCAGACACTCCTTAAGGGACTTGGCGATGATATGGTATTAAAAGACTGGCTGGCAACCATGACATTCCCGGCGGCAACCAACCTGACAAGAGAGGACTGCTATCTGGGTGCAATGCTTGGATGTATGGAAGGAATCCACAGCGGTATCACAACGATGGTAGATTATATGTATCCTCACAACCGGGCAGGGCTTTGCGACGGTATCATTGATGCATATAAGGAGCTTGGAATCCGCGGTATCCTGGGAAGAGGATGTATGGATTCCGCAGAGAATTTCGGCGTGCATCCAGGGATCATGCAGCAGAAGGATGTGGTAGAGGCAGATGTAAGAAGGTTATTTGAGACCTATCACAATTCCGAGGACGGAAGGATCAAGATCTGGGTGGCTCCGGCTGCGATGTGGTCCAATTCCAGGGAAATGCTTGAGATGCTGTGGAAAGTGACAAACGAATACAAGTCTGGTTTCACGGTACACATCTCAGAGACGGAGTTCGACAGAGAGGCTACCAAGGCTCTGCACGGATTATATGACGCACCGCTTCTTGAGGAACTTGGGATCGTAGGACCCAATGTATTAATGGTACATTGCTGTTATCTGACCGACGAAGATATGGACATGGCGCAGAAGTATGACATCAAGGTTTCCCACAACGTATGCTCTAATATGTATCTGTCCTCAGGCGTTGCGCCGGTACCGGAGATGCTAAGGAGAGGAATCAATGTGAGCCTTGGCGTGGACGGAGCCGCAAGCAACAATGCACAGGATATGGTAGAGCTGATGAAGTTCACGGCGCTGCAGCATAAGGTTGCCACGAAAGATCCGCTGGCGATCTCCGCAGAGAAGGTTCTGGAACTTGCGACGATTGACGGAGCGCGGGCAGTAGGCCTTGAGAATGAAGTTGGTTCTCTGGAAACCGGCAAGAAGGCCGATCTGGTAATCTTTGATCCATTGGAGTGCCCGAAGGCGATTCCGATGCACAATCCGGTATCCACACTGGTATATTCCTCCTCGCTTAAGAACATTACAGGCGTGATGGTTGACGGACAGGTGATAATGGAGGATGGAATCATCGTCCGGGTGAAGGATGAAAAAGAAGTATACCGCTCTGTTCAGAGGTGTGCGGAAGATCTGTGCGTACGCGGGAAGATCACGAACAGAAGAGAAGGACATAAGTGGAATAGCGTATATTAATGTTTAGAATAAAACAGGTGCAGCGGTAATTTTGAGCAGCCCTTTTTGGCCGTCTGCACATCGGATAAGAATGATTCCGCGGATCGGCTTAGAACGGATATTGGTATGTACGTTTTAAGAGAGATCTGCGGGAGAAAAGAGGAGAAGAAATATGCCAAATAAAGAAATGAATACAGATAATTCCCTGTTTACTTATGAGGGAAAACCATCTGCCGCAAAAATAATTCCGATTTCCCTGCAGCATGTGATGGCAATGTTTGTCGGTACGGTTACAGTGCCGATGGTAGTAGCGAATGCGTGCGGCGTCACGGATGCCGAGCGTCAGCTTTTGATTCAGTTTGCCCTTCTGATGGCAGGAATCAGCACCCTGATTCAGCTGTACCCGATTAAGATGTTCGGAGCGAGAGTACCTGTTGTGTTCAGCGTGGGCTTTACATTTGTACCTACGCTTACGGCCATCGGTGCGCAGTATGGGTTATCCGGCGTATTCGGTGCACAGATTATCGCGGGAGTCGTGACACTGATTATGGGATTTGGAATCAAGTATATCAGAAAATTTTTCCCGCCTTTTGTGACGGGGACGATCATCCTGGCGATCGGTTTATCCCTGTATCCGATTGCCATCAATTATATGGCGGGCGGACAGGGAAGCGAAGGTTACGGCTCGCTTCAGAACTGGATCATCGCGGGCGTCACACTTATTACGGTTATTATCTGTAATATGTGCTGCACGGGTTATGTCCAGCTTGCAGGCATCGTTATCGGTGTGTTGGTAGGATATGTGGTGTCCCTGTTCCTTGGAAATATTGATTTCAGCGGTATTGCAGATGCCGGCTGGCTCACGGTCCCGGTACCGTTCAGGTTTGGAATCAGCTTTTCACCGACGGCGGTAATTGCGATCATTCTGCTTACGGTTGTCAATGTTATGCAGACCGTAGGTGATATTACAGGAACGACGGTAGGGGGATTCGACCGCGAGCCTAAGAGCGAGGAGCTCTCCGGCGGTATCCTGGCATCCGGGGTAGTTACTCTGATCGGTGCGTGCTTTGGAGGATTGCCGGTATCTACTTACAGCCAGAACGTAGGAATCGTATCTATGACGAAGGTAGTAAACAGGCGGGTGATCGGAGGAGCCGCGGGGCTTATGCTGATACTGGGACTGGTTCCGAAATTCAGCGCGCTGATGTCTACAATGCCAAAGGCAGTAGTCGGAGGGGCAACGGTAATCGTTTTTGGCATGATTACCATTACCGGAGTCCGTCTTATGAAGGAAGATCTGTCATTCAGAAACGGAACGATCGCCGGATTATCCCTTGCTCTTGGGCTTGGGGCTTCTATGGCGCCGGAAGCTGTCAGCGGATTCCCGGAAGGGATGCATATGTTCCTGACAGAGCCGATTCTGGTAGCAGGACTTACGGCACTGGTGTTGAATCTTGTCGTACCGAATGACCCGGAGGATAACGAACAGGCAGATCTGGAAGCACAGAGTGAATAAATAACGAGAAGTTAAAGGGTAGAAGCGATGAAGAATATTAAATTTGAAATAAACGGAGAATGGAAACAATTGGAAATCCAGGAATCATGGTCGCTGCTATATATTATTCGTGAAGTGCTGGGACTTACAGGGACCAAATGCGGCTGCGAGGACAGCTGCCTGGACGGCGGCTGCGGTGCCTGCGTCGTGATCGTAGACGGCGAGGCAAAGCGTTCCTGCAGGATCAGGGGAGGTTCGATTGAAGGGGCCAGGATTCTGACGATCGAGGGTGTGGCAGACGGAGACAGGCTGCATCCGATACAGCAGGCATTCATTGATGCAGGAGCCGTACAGTGCGGCTTCTGCACCCCTGGGATGATCATGAGGGCTAAGGCGCTCTTAGATAAGAATTTATCGCCGACAGAGACAGAAGTTCGGCAGGCGCTTTCCGGACATATCTGCCGGTGTGGAGGTTTAGAGAAGATCGTGGAGGCGATCCTGCTTGCAGCAGAAAGAATGCGGGGTGAGTCAGATGAAGGGTAATGAGTTCAGAGAGGTTGGAAAGAGAGTTCCGATCCGTGACGCCGCGTCGAAGGTCACCGGAAGAAAAATATATGTGGGCGATATGAAGCTTCCGGGCATGCTTTATGCCAAAGTATTATTCAGCCCGAAAGCCCACGCGCGGATCAGGAGTATCGATACCAGCCGTGCAGAGAGCCTGCCGGGCGTACGTGCAGTCGCGACTTATAAGAATACGCCTCAGACCAGGTTCAACAGTGCACTGCGCTTTATTGAACATAAGATTCCGAACACAGAGAGGATCTTCGATGATACAGTAAGGTTTGTAGGGGACCGTGTGGCGGCGGTGGCGGCCGATACATTGGAAATCGCGGAAGAAGCCGTGAAGCTGATCCGGGTAGAATATGAGGAACTTCCGGTTATGCTGACCGTGGAGGAAGCCATCAGAGAAGATGCATATCCGATCCATGAGGGAGGCAATATCGTAGGGCAGGCACATGTAGAAGCCGGAGATGTAGATAAGGCATTTGAGGAATGTGATTATGTCTTCGAAGACCGTTTTACGACCCAGCCGATTCATCATGCGGCGTTAGAGAAACATGTGGCAATCGCAGACTGGAGCTATGATGACAAGCTGACCGTCTACAGCCCATCCCAGAATACTTTTGGGTTCCGGGTGATTTTAAGTCAGATATTTGGACTTCCCTATAACCGGATCCGTATGGTAGCCCCGGCGATCGGAGGCGCTTTCGGAGGGAAACTTGAGATGACGGTGGAACCGGTGGCAGCAGTGCTCTCTAAGATGACGAGACGTCCGGTGAAGCTTGAATACACCCGAAGGGAATGTATCTTCGGAACCCGTGTACGCCACGGTTCCATTGCCTATATCAAGACTGGATTTATGAAAGACGGCAGGGTTCATGCGGTGGATATGAAATTCTACAATGATACCGGCGCTTATGCCACCAGTGCGCTGAATGTATCCGGCGCGATGTCCCACAAGGTGTTCAAAGCCTATAAGATCGAACATATGCGCTTCCATGTGAATCCGGTGTATACCAATACTATTGTGGCGGGAGCGATGAGAGGATATGGCTCGCCTCAGGCATATTTCGGATTAGAGAGACAGTTCAATAAGATTGCGAATTTCCTGCATATGGATCCTGCATGGCTTCAGGAGATCAATATGGTCGACCCTGACAGCCTGGATCCCTGCTTCCATAAGCCTCATGGAAATCCAAGACCAAAAGACTGCCTTAGAAGAGCCAAGGAGCTGATTCATTATGAGGATATCTGTAAAGAACAAGAGGCATCCAGGGACGGCAGATATCGGATCGGCGTAGGATTAGCGTTGGGGGTTCATGGAAATAACTGTTTTGGCGCTCACCGTGACGTTACGACACTTATGCTGAAGATGAATGAGGACGGAACATGTATTCTGTACAGCGGCTCCCATGATATGGGTAATGATAATGTCGGAATGCAGAAACAGGTTGTATCAGAGGTGTTGGGAATTCCTCTTGAGAAGATAGATACCGTAGAGGCAGATACGGACGCCTGCCTGTGGCATCTGGGAGATTATGCAAGCCGGGGAACATATGTAGTTGGGATGGCGGCCAAGAAAGTGGCGGAATCCATGAAAAAAGAGCTTCAAAAAGAAGCTTCGGATCTCCTTGGGATCGATCCGGAACTGGTAGAACTGTATAATGACAGGGCATGGGACAGCACGCAGGAAGGAAAGTCCGTATCGATTGCCGAAGTTATGCTGCACTGTCAGAGAGACAGCATGCGGGAGCTGTGCTGTTCGGAAACGCATCCTGCGCCAAGAGGACCAAGTTCCTACGGGGTTCACATTGCGAAGGTGCAAGTGGATACAGAGACCGGAAAGACGAAGGTCTTAGAGTATTCGGCAGTTCAGGATGTGGGGAGAGTGATCAATCCCCTGGCTTTGGAAGGGCAGCTTGCGGGAGCTATCCATATGGGCCTGGGGTACGGATTATCGGAAAATATCACTTATGATGCAGAAGGGAAGCCGCAGGAGACTTGCTTTAAGTGCTATAAACTTTTGAATGCATCCGATATGCCGAAACTCTATTTGGATTTTGTAGCGGAAGGAGAAGGGGAACCGGGAGGCCCATATGGGGCAAAGAGCCTTGGAGAATGCCCGGTAGTGCCGTGCGCACCGGCGGTTGTCAATGCAATCTGTAATGCACTGGGAGTTGAGATTGATTCCCTGCCGGCGAACCCTGAGGCGGTGCTTCATGCATTGGGCCGGTAATATTACATTGCAGATTGCCTGAAGATGAAGGCAAATTAGTGTTGAGAAAATTGGAGGAGTATCATGGTTAAAATATTAGGAATATGCGGAAGCCCCAGAAAAAAATCTTCTTATACAGCCCTTGAGGCGGCGCTCCTTGAAGCAGAAGCCCAGGGTGATGTACAGACAGAGCTGGTGGAATTACGTGCCAGAAAGATGAAACCCTGTATTCACTGTAACAAATGTCTGCGCGATGAATCAGACCGCTGTACGGTCTTTGAGGATGATATGACAGAACTGTATGACAAATTCTATGAGGCGGACGGTATTATCATAGCCTCCCCGGTATATGAGATGAGTGTCACCGCACAGTTGTCTACATTCTTCAGCCGGTTCCGTTCTGCGTGGATGATCAGCGTGAAGAACCCATACTTTTTTACAAAGAAGGTAGGGGCGGCCATTGCTGTAGGAGGAACCAGAAACGGGGGACAGGAATTCGCACTCCAGACAATCGTTAATTTCTATAATACCCAGGGAATGACCATCTGTAACGGCGGTTCCGGCATCTATTCCGGTGCGGCTCTGTGGAACCCCGGTGACGGTTCTCAGACGATGGAAGATGAGATTGGTATGGAGAATGCGAGAAATCTTGGAAAGAAGATGGCGGTAATGACGAAGGTAATGAAATATACGGATGTAATTTAGAGAGTAAAGGCGGGTATCAATGACGAGATTGGTACCCGTGATAAAAAGTCTGATAAAACACTGAAAAATAAATTACTAACAAATAATAAATAAAAAACTTGAAAAAATACAAAATTTATATTGACAAAGTGCTATAAGTGTGATATCTTATATTCAACAAATAACAAAGTCACATTGCAAGACAGACGCGAGCTGTAAGTAATGGATTGTTATTTATAATCAGCACAAGTGTTGAGAGAGGATTCCTGAGAGAAGGCGCTGAGTATCAGGAGTCGAAGAGTTTATGAAAAGGAGGTACGGACCACCAAGAACTTAAACTTTTCCAAATTATAATACCACAATCGGACAGTGAATTGGTAGAGCATCGAGGAACTGGAACCGAAGAAGAAAGAGGTAAAAAAAGAATGATTGAAGGATCAGAGTAAAGGCGGATATCAATGGAGAGATTGGTATCCGTCTTTACATGTTTTTATAGAAAAATATAGCTCTTGATTTACTATTTTTTTTGTGATAAAATATGTTTGCTATAAAACAGTTTTAATACAAACAATTCGCTGTCGAACAAAATGAGATGTAAAGCGATGGTACAATCCAGAGAGGAGGTTGGAATGAGAAGACGGGAAGAGAGGATTGGCTTTGAGATCCGGAGGCTTGATCATATGCTGGGCAGGAATATGCAGGCGCATGTGAGGGCGGCGGGGATTGATGAGGTCACGATCATGCATGGCTGGATTATCCGTTATCTGTATATGAACCGGGACAGAGATGTCTTTCAGAGAGATATCGAGCAATATTTTTCTATAGGGAGATCGACTGTTACGAATATCATTCAACTGATGGAGAGAAAGGGGTTTATTGCCCGGGAGTCAGTGGAACACGACGCCCGGCTTAAGAAAGTTATCCTGACAGAGAAAGGGATTCAGAATCATGAGATGCTTGAGAATCTGATCGAGAACCTGGATGCCGATCTGGCGGAAGGAATTACGGACGAAGAATTCACGGTATTTTATTCTGTAATCGAGAAATTAAAGGAGAATCTTACGAGACAGGACTTGAATGAGAGTGCTCCCAGAGAGTACATGAACTGCAGAGAGGAGGAGTTAGATGATCCGAACTTTATTGAGTGAAGTAAAGGAGTATAAGAAGGCTTCAATTGCAACGCCTCTGTTTATGATATTAGAAGTGTTGATGGAGATGATGATCCCTTTTTTGATGGCTTCTATCATAGACGATGGTGTCAATGCGGGGGATATCGGGCATATCTACCGAGTCGGAGGAATTATGGTGGCTGCGGCTGCCGTTGGCCTGTTTGCCGGTATGGCAGGCGGAAGATATGGTGCGAAGGCGTCGGCAGGCCTGGCGAAGAATCTCAGGGAGACGATGTTCAACCATATTCAGACATTTTCATTTGCGAATATTGACAAATACAGCACGGCAGGTCTGGTGACGAGGCTTACTACAGACGTGACCAATGTACAGAATGCGTATCAGATGACTTTGCGGATGTTTACCAGGGCGCCGGCAAGCCTTCTGTGCGCTATGTTCATGGCGTTTCGTATCAATGCCCGCCTGTCAGGCATTTATTTGGTGGCAGTGGTGATTCTGGGCGTTCTTCTGATGATGATCATGAGCCATGCTACCAGGTATTTTCAGCAGGCGTTTCCAAAGTATGATAATTTGAATGCATCCGTTCAGGAGAATGTCTCTGCGATCCGCGTGGTCAAAGCATATGTCCGGGAGGAGCAGGAGACGAATAAATTCAGGAAAGCCAGTGAAAATATTTATCAGATATTCGTCAAAGCGGAGTGCAATCTGGTATATAATGCACCGCTTATGCAGCTTACAGTTTACAGCTGTATTCTGCTGATCAGCTGGATCGGGGCGAAGATGATCGTGGCGTCGTCCCTGACTACAGGGGAGCTCATGAGTCTGCTTGCCTATTGTATGAATATTCTGATGAGCCTGATGATGCTGTCCATGGTGTTTGTCATGATATCCATGAGTATGGCGAGTATCCGACGTATCACAGAACTGCTGAATGAGAGCAGTGATATTGAGAATCCCAGGGATCCGGTTTTTGAAGTGCCGGATGGAAGTATTGAGTTTCGTCATGTGAATTTTGCATACCGTAAGGACAGTGAAAGTCCGGTGCTTAAGGATATCAACCTTAAGATTCATCCGGGAGAGGTGATCGGGATCATCGGAGGGACAGGAAGTGCTAAGACCAGCCTTGTGAATCTGATCAGCAGGCTTTATGATGTCACCGGGGGAGAACTTCTGGTCGGGGGAAGGAATGTAAAGGAATACGATATGGAGGCCCTGCGTAACCAGGTGTCGGTGGTGCTTCAGAATAATGTCCTGTTCTCAGGGTCCATTCTGGATAATCTCAGATGGGGAAATAAGGATGCATCAGAAGAGGAGTGTAAGGAAGCATGCCGCGCGGCTTGTGCCGACGAATTTATCCGGCGGTTTCCGGATGGTTATGAGACACATATCGAGCAGGGCGGAAGCAATGTGTCCGGAGGACAGAGACAGAGGCTTTGCATTGCAAGAGCGCTTCTTAAGAAACCCAGGATTCTGATCTTAGATGACAGCACCAGTGCGGTGGATACGGCCACAGATGCCAGGATCCGTAAGGCGTTCAGGGAGGAGATTCCGGATACGACGAAGCTTATTATTGCTCAGAGGATTTCCAGCGTCCAGGATGCCGACCGTATCCTTGTGATGGAGGAAGGCTGTGTGGACGGATTCGGAACTCATGAGGAACTGCTTGAAGGAAATGCCATCTATCGTGAAGTCTATGAATCACAGACCAATGGCGGCGGAGATTTTGATGAAAAGGCGGGTGAATAGATATGCCGGGACCAATGAACCGGGGACCCAGAGGAGTAAAGCCTCAGGTAAAGAACCCTATGAAGATATTTAAACGGCTGATGGCCTATGTATTCCAGAGTTACAAGTATCATTATATGTTGGTGATCGCACTGATTTTTATAAGTGTAATTGCAAACGTACAGGGAACGATGTTCATGAAGAATCTGATTGATGATTATATTACACCGTTTCTTATGACGGATACACCTGATTTCACACCGCTGGCCCGTGCGATTGCGAGAGTTGCCGCGTTTTATGGTGTGGGAATTCTTTCTACTTATATATATAACCGGGTTATGGTGAATGTAACCCAGGGAACACTGCGGTCGCTTCGCGATGATCTGTTTGCCCATATGGAACAGCTTCCGATCAAGTATTTTGATACCCATGCGCACGGGGATATTATGTCTGTCTATACCAATGACATTGATACCCTGCGCCAGATGATCAGCCAGAGTATCCCTCAGGTGGTCAACAGTGCGATTACGGTCGTCAGTGTGTTTGCCAGTATGCTGATCCTGAATATTCCGCTGACGGCGGTGACGCTGGTTATGGTTGCGGTGATGATTCTCTGCTCAAAGACGGCAGCAGGGCGAAGCGGCAAATATTTCCTGGAACAGCAGGCGAACCTGGGAGCAGTGAATGGATACATTGAGGAAATGATGAACGGGCAGAAGGTGGTGAAGGTGTTCTGCCACGAAGACGAGAATAAGAAGGCGTTTAAGAAACTGAATGACCGCCTGTTTATCAGTGCGGACCGGGCAAACACATTTGCCAATTTTCTTGGCCCGATCAATGCACAGCTTGGCAATATCAGTTATGTAGTATGCGCGATCGTTGGCGGTGCGTTGGCGCTGAATCATGTGGGTGGCTTTACGCTCGGCGGTCTTGCAAGTTTTCTGACGTTCAATAAGAGTTTCAGTATGCCGATCAATCAGGTCAGCCAGCAGCTGAATGCGGTGGTTATGGCTATGGCAGGCGCGCAGCGCGTTTTTGACTTGTTAGATGAGGAGGCAGAACAGGATAACGGGTATGTGACATTAGTCAATGCCGTAGAAGAAGACGGACAATTAAGAGAAAGTAATACCAGAACCGGAAGATGGGCATGGAAACATACGCACCAGGCAGACGGCAGCACAGATTATGTAGAAGTGAAGGGTGACGTAGTGTTCAACGGTGTGGATTTTGGATACAATGATGACAAGATCGTCCTCCATGATGTAAAACTTTTTGCCAAACCGGGGCAGAAGATCGCATTTGTAGGTTCCACCGGAGCAGGGAAGACCACGATTACCAATCTGATCAACCGGTTCTATGATATCCAGGATGGGAAGATCCGGTACGACGGTATCAATGTTAACAAGATTAAGAAAGCAGACCTTAGGCGTTCTCTTGGGATTGTGCTTCAGGATACCCATCTGTTTACCGGAACCGTAAGAGAGAATATACGGTTTGGCAAGCTGGATGCGACGGATGAGGAAGTAATTGCGGCGGCAGGGCTTGCCAATGCGGACGGATTCATCCGAAGGCTTCCGAAAGGATATGATACCATGCTGACCGGCGACGGAGCGAATCTGAGCCAGGGACAGAGGCAGCTTCTTGCGATTGCCCGCGCGGCAGTGGCTGATCCGCCGGTTCTGATCTTAGATGAGGCGACCAGTTCTATCGATACCAGAACGGAGAGGATCGTTCAGGACGGCATGGATAAGCTGATGAATGGAAGAACGACATTCGTGATTGCCCATCGGCTGTCAACGGTGCGGAATTCGGATTGTATTATGGTATTAGAACAGGGGCGGATCATTGAACGCGGAACCCATGATCAGCTGATTGAAGAGAAAGGAAGATATTATCAGTTATATACAGGCAATGCCATCAGTGCATAGAAATATTTTAAGATAGTAGATTGTAAACAGTTGAAAAATTCTCCTTATTTTCTTATAATTAAAGAAAAATGTCGAAAGGGACTAAGGAGGATTATCGTGCAGAAAACAGACGAAAAGTACCAGGCGTATGTTCAGATTTTGAAGGAGGAACTGGTTCCGGCCATGGGGTGTACGGAACCGATCGCGCTTGCTTATGCGGCGGCAAAAGCGAGGGAAGTGCTGGGATGCGTTCCGGATAAGGTGAGTATTGGTGCAAGCGGGAGTATCATCAAGAATGTAAAGAGTGTGGTCGTTCCGAATACGAATCACCTGAAAGGCATTCCGGCAGCCGCGGCAGCGGGGATCATCGCGGGAAAAGCCGAGAGGGAGCTGGAGGTGATCGCAGAGGTATCAAAAGAACAGACCGAACAGATGGTGGAATTCCTTGAGAAAGTGCCGGTCAGTGTGGACCATATTGACAACGGGATCACATTTGATATCATTGTAATCGTATTTGCCGGGGATGATTATGTGAAGGTACGGATTGCGAACTATCATACCAATATTGTATTGATCGAAAAGAATGGCGAGAAGCTTCTGTCTGTTCCGGTAGAGGGGGAAAGCGAGGAAGGTCTTACGGACAGAAGTCTTCTGGACATGGAGAGTATCTGGGATTTTGCTAATACTGTGGAAATTGAGGATATCAAGGAAGTAATCGACCGGCAGATCGAATATAATACGGCGATTGCCGAGGAGGGCTTAAGCGGTGATTACGGTGCGAACATTGGAAGTGTACTGCTGGATACTTACGGGACAGATGTGAGAACCCGGGCAAAGGCTATGGCTGCTGCAGGATCAGATGCCCGTATGAACGGCTGCGAGCTTCCGGTTATAATCAATGCGGGAAGCGGGAACCAGGGAATGACCTGTTCACTGCCGGTTCTGGAATATGCGAAGGAGAAGGAATGCGGGCAGGAGAAAGCATACCGTGCACTTGTGCTGTCGAATCTGGTAGCCATTCATCAGAAAACAGGGATTGGACGGCTGTCTGCCTATTGCGGAGCCGTCAGCGCCGGAGCGGCGGCGGGAGCCGGGATCGCGTACTTGTGCGGCGGTGGATATGAAGAAGCAGTACATACGGTAGTTAATGCATTGGCAATCGTATCCGGTATGGTCTGTGACGGGGCGAAGGCTTCCTGTGCGGCGAAGATTGCGGCGTCTGTAGATGCCGGGATCCTGGGCTATAATATGTACTTAAGAGGACAGCAGTTCTACGCGGGCGACGGAATTGTGACAAATGGTGTGGAAGCTACGATTACAAATATCGGACGTCTGGGAAAGGAAGGCATGAGGGAGACCAATGAAGAGATCATTAAGATGATGATTGGGGAATAGGAGGTTAGAGATGTATCATTTTGATGAAGGTATTGAGCGAAGAGGGACGAACTGTGTAAAATGGGACGTACCGTTTGTTACGTCTGATGTAATGCCGATGTGGATTGCGGATATGGATTTTGAGATTGCCCCGGCTATTACCAAGAGGCTGGAAGAGATCGCCGGACAGGGGGCTTTTGGATATCAGTTTCTCTCGGATCAGTATTATGAAGCAGTAATGAGCTGGATGAGGCGTAGACACGGACTGGAACTGAAAAAAGAAGAGATCTGCTATGTCCCCAATGTTGTTATGGGAATGTCCTTCGCAGTACAGGCCGTATCCGAACCGGGAGATGAGATCATTATCATGACGCCTGTATATGGCCCGTTCTTTAAGGTTGTGTGTGATAATGACCGAGTTTTGCTGGAAAGCCCGATGAAAAATGACAATGGCTATTATACGATGGATTTTGATGATTTTGAGAGTCGGATTACGCCAAAGACGAAGGCAGTGATCTTATGCAATCCCCATAACCCATCAGGACGTGTATGGAGAAGAGAAGAGCTGCAGGCATTTGCAGACATCTGCATGAAGCATGACCTGTATATTATCTCAGATGATATCCATAGTGAGTTAATTACAGAAGGATATAAGCATACGTTTATCTCTTCATTGTCAAAGGAGGTCAGGGAGCGGTGCATTATCTGCACATCCCCGTCCAAGGCATTTAATCTGGCGAGTATCCATGTGGCAAACTGTTTTGTCTTCAACGAAGCTCTGCAAAAGAAATATAAGGATATCCTGGAGCGGTCACATGCGGCTGAAAATAATGCCTTTGCGGAGGCAGCCCTTCTGGGAGCTTATAATGATTCGGAAGATTGGCTGGATGAGTTGAATCAGTATATTAACGGTAATCTGGAGTATTTTGTAGATTTTATCAAAAGGGAGATCCCGTCTCTGACTGTGTGCAAACCGGAGGGGACCTATCTTGTGTGGGTAGATTTCAGAAAACCGGAGATTCCTTCAGTTGAGCTTCATGATTATTTGTTAGAGGAATGCCATATTGCGGTAAATGACGGAAACTTTTTCGGAAAGCTGGGAGACGGGTTCGCGCGGTTTAACTTGGCGTGCCCCAGGGCTACGGTTGTCAAGGCGTTGGAAGAACTGAAAAATAAGTTTGCGTAAGGTAAAAAGAAAAAGAGCAGAAACTTCTTTTGGAATTTTTGCTCTTTTTTACATTGCGGACAGTAAATGTGTTATGATTAGGGGGGGAAGTCAGGATTAAAACTACATGATAAAACATATAAAGCAGGAGAATTATGGAACAATATACATATTTTGATATTGTAAAGATTAAGGAGTCGCTTCACCTTAAGATGGACTCGGTGAAAGCGGGGAAAGAACTGCTGGCGCAGAACAAGGTGACTCTAAAGAATATAGATACCGGTTATATCGACGGCTACGAGGAGCAGATGGGGATTATAGAATGCGAGGTTGAGGATAAGAGCGGGGGAAAAAGCTTTAGTGTCGAGATTATTTTTTCCAGAGATCAGGCGATGTCGGCAAAGTGCAATTGCAGACAGTATGGAGGGAATTTTTACAGGTATTATATGGCGGTGGATAATTGTGTGCATGTGGCGGCCGCAATGCAGATGCTATCGGAGTATATAAGCCAAAACCGGTTCGGAGATGCGACGGATATATGGGGGAAGGAGATACTCTGCCTGTTCCAGAAAAACCGTACAAACCAGACGATCTCAGGGGTTATGGAGGAGGATGAGAGTATCCGGCTTGTACCGCGCCTGGTACAGAAGGATGGCAGGCTGGCAGTTTCCTTTAAGATCGGTCAGAAGAAGATGCTGGTTGTGAAAGATCTGTTTAAGTTTGAAGAAGATGTAAGGAACTCCGCGATGGGGATTTATGGCTCCGGTATGCGGCTTAATCACCGATTGGAGAATTTTACCGGGCAGGGAAGGCGGTGGATTGCCTTTATAAGAGATATTGTGCAGGAAGAAGGGGAGTTTGAAAATCGTCTTGCGGAGTATGATCCATATATCAGGAAGGTAATTGCCAGGAGAAATGAAATGCAGCTTTTTGGATGGCGTCTGGATCAGTTCTATGAGATCGCGTCGGCGGAACCGGTAGCTTATGAGAATCGGGATGGAGACGGAAGGAAACGGTGTGAACTGATTTGCCGGGAAAGGAATCCCAGAGTTCTTATGTCAATTAAGAAGAATCTCTTGAATAGAAGCGGGACATTCCATGGAGTCAGTGTAGAATGCGGTATCCCCGATATGTTTTATGGGGTGAAGACGGCATATTACGTCGAAGGAGACGGTTTATACAGGATGGAGGAAGGTTTCTTGCAGCGGATTCGGCCGTTGGCGGAGCAATGCGAAGGAGGGAGTCTGTCATTTCAGATTGGACGAAACAATCTGGGAGAATTCTATTATTCTGTACTTCCGCAGATTCGGGATATCGTAGATATTGTAGAAGAAAATGAGGAAGAGATTGAAAAGTATCTGCCGCCGGAGGCGGAATTCATATTTTATCTGGACGCCGAGGATCATAATGTTATCTGTAAACCGGGCGTGCGTTACGGGGGTGCGGAATTTCCTCTTATTCAACCCGAGAGTGAAGGGGTTAAGCAAAATGGGAAGATTGCGCGGGAGGAGAACAGGGAGAGGGAGATTCTTTTCCTGACGAGACAGTGGTTCCCGCAGTTGGACAGAGAGAAGCAGGAGCTTCACTGCGGGAAAGATGAGGAACGTATATACCAGGTGCTGGTGAAGGGGCTGGATGCATTGTTTGCCCTGGGAGAGGTTCAGTGTACCAAACGTTTCTCGAATCTTAAAGTCACGAAGAAAATGAAAATGTCTGTGGGAGTGTCAATCAGGAGCGGGCTTCTGAATCTGGATATTGTGACGGAAGATCTTCCGACAGAAGAACTTTTGGATATTCTGAACAGCTATCGCAGTAAAAAGAAATATCATCGTTTGAAAAACGGTGATTTTGTGGATTTTTCTGACAATTCTTATGAGATGCTTGATGAGATGATGAATTCGCTTCATCTGTCGATGAAAGATTTTCTCAAAGGGAATATTATGCTTCCCATGTACCGGACCTTGTATCTGGATAAAATACTGGAAGAGAATGAAAATATCTACTGTGAGCGGGACAGTTATTTCCGCAATCTGGTCAGAGATTTTAAGACGGTTAAGGATTCTGATTTCCAGCCGCCGAAGACGCTTGAAAAAGTGCTTAGAAATTATCAGAAGTATGGGTACCGGTGGCTTCGAACCCTGGAAGCCTTCCGGTTTGGAGGGATTCTGGCAGATGATATGGGCCTTGGGAAGACTCTTCAGGTGATCGCGGTGCTTCTTGCGGCTAAGCAGGATGGAAGAAAGGGAGTATCACTGGTTGTTTCTCCGTCGTCTTTGGTATTTAACTGGGGTGAAGAGCTGTGCAGATTCGCTCCGGAGCTTAAGTTCGTACTGGTAACCGGAACTTTGCAAGAGCGCAGACAGAAGATTGAGGAGTATCAGAAGGCGGATGTGTTGGTTACATCCTATGATCTGTTGAAACGCGATGCGGAGCTGTATGAGGGAAAGGAATTTCTGTATCAGATCATCGACGAAGCGCAGTATATTAAGAACCATCAGACGTTGGCGGCGAAGGCAGTGAAGGTGATCAAAAGCCAGATCAGATATGCATTGACCGGAACGCCTATTGAAAACAGGCTCAGCGAGATTTGGAGCATCTTTGATTATCTGATGCCCGGATTCCTATACAAATACGAAGTATTCAGGCGAGAGTTTGAGACGCCGATCATCAGGAACCAGGACAAAACGGCGATGGAGAGACTTAAAAAGATGACGGCTCCGTTTATCCTGCGGAGATTGAAACAGGATGTGTTGAAAGATCTTCCGGATAAAATCGAAAAGACCCATTATGTCAAATTCGAGAGGAAACAGCAGGAATTGTATGATGCGCAGGTGCTCCATATGCGTCAGCAGATTGAGAGACAGGATGGAGCAGAATTTCAGAAGAATAAGATTCAGATCTTTGCAGAGCTGATGAAGCTCAGACAGATCTGCTGTGACCCGTCCCTTTGTTTGGAGAACTATAAGGGAGGGTCTGCCAAGCTGGAGGCATGCATGGAGTTAGTTGGCCGGGCATCGGAAGGCGGCCATAAGATTCTGTTATTTTCTCAATTTGTCTCTATGCTGGAGATCGTCAGACAGAAGCTTACGGAGAGCGGTATATCATTCTATATGATTTCCGGGGAGACGCCGAAGGAGAAAAGATTGAATCTGGTGAAGAATTTTAATGAAGATGATACAAAGGTATTTCTGATCTCCTTAAAAGCAGGAGGTGTGGGATTGAACCTGACCGGTGCAGATGTTGTGATCCACTATGATCCATGGTGGAACCTTGCGGTGCAGAATCAGGCGACCGACCGGGCACACCGTATCGGTCAGAATAAGAAGGTCACAGTTTATCAGTTGATTGCCAAAGGTTCCGTGGAGGAAAAGATCCGTAAGATTCAAGAGTCCAAGAAAGAGCTCCAGGAACAAGTAATCGGCAGCGGTACGGTACAGCTTACTAATATGAGCAAAGAAGAATTTTTGAAATTATTGGAGTAATTTTGAAAAAAAGTGTTGCAAAATGGCGTAGAGTATGGTAATATAAATTTCGGTCACCACAAGAGAGTGTGTGACCGCTCTTATGGCTCCGTGGTCAAGCGGTTAAGACATCGCCCTTTCACGGCGGTAACACGGGTTCGATTCCCGTCGGAGTCATTAATGACCCGCAAGGGTATATGGACCTTTAGCTCAGTTGGTTAGAGCAACCGGCTCATAACCGGTCGGTCCTGGGTTCGAGTCCCCGAAGGTCCAT
>ERZ808044.170-NODE-170-length-89892-cov-12.110405_pt1 | contig 89892 bp, 74 predicted proteins | sample MGYA00380195_ERZ808044 | MGnify/ENA primary metagenome ERZ808044 (study PRJEB31490, sample SAMN06133423) | mouse gut metagenome | isolation source: Z7_2 | host: mice | place: China: Chengdu | collected 2015-05 ...
ATTGTTTTGAAGGGTTAGAGTCTATAATGGAAAGGGGCTTTGATAAAATGAATACAGATCATGAATTGCTTAAGAATCTGGATAAACTGCATACAACCGAATTAGGTGTAGAACGTATTAAAAGAAATCTGTCATTAGATACGGATGATGTGGTTGACTGGTGTAAGACTCAAATCAATTCTGCCGATGCAGTAATAATACGGAAGGGGAAAAATTGGTATGTGAATGTGGACCATTATATACTGACGGTAAATGCCTATAGTTATACGATTATTACGGCACATTCCGGATCAGGCAATAAAGTTGATAATTGCATGGGCCAAATGACATATGAAAAAAACAGTGGCGGAAAGTAATGCTAACATATTTTTTCGATCAAGTGAAAAACACATAAAGGCCAGACAGGGGGGAACGGTCAGACCCAACAGCACAACCGAATTTGCCATGCCTCTGTAATACATGATCCAGCTGGCAAAATAGAGCAGGCAGCAAATCAACACGGCAGCAATCAGAAACGTGAATCCCAGCGGTTTCCGCCCTCTGTTTTGACAGGCGCAAAGGGCAATAACCATCAGTACCTGAAAGACGGAACCGATTGCGTCAAGTGTCCCGGTAACAGAATCTGTCCTCAAGAGATCATTGGGGGCAGGAACCGCAAACCAGATGAAATTGGGAACCATAATACCCAGAAACAAAAGCAGCCCCCAGATATCAAAACCCAATTTATATTTTCCAGGCATCCATGTGCCCCCTCTCTCATAAAATTTCCGAATTAAACGCGGATATAACGGCAGTTTAAAGTTTGCATTTCCTGTTACTTTAAAAATTTATACCATATGAGGTAAGTTATGTCAAGAAAAAAGTATCATTATGATAATCATGGAGGGCCGGTTTTCCGCCAATGGAAATGTAAAACGGAAGTGCCCGATTGGAACAGGGAGGAAAGAATATGACGGCGGATACTTTTTACCCTATTCTAATGGTTCACGGAATGGGCTTTCGCGACCGCAGAAGGCTGTGCTACTGGGGCAGGATTCCCGGGGTTCTTGAGGAAAACGGTGCAAGAGTCTGTTTCGGCGGCCAGGACGGCGGCGGCTCGGTGGAAAGCAACGCAGCGCAGCTTAGGTCAAGACTTAACCAGGTGCTTGCGGAAACGGGTGCGGAAAAGGTCAATATAATCGCCCACTCAAAAGGGGGACTTGAGGCGAGATATCTGATCTCGTCAATGGGCTGCGGCGGAAAAGTCGCTTCGCTGACAACGCTTTCTACGCCTCATAATGGTTCACTGACCGTGGATAAACTTATGAGAATCCCCATTCCCGTGGTGAAATTCGGCTGCAAAGCCGCTGATCTGTGGTTCAGGCTGATGGGAGATAAAAGTCCCGATACTTTTAGCGCGATCAATATGTTCAAAACCACATCGGCGGAAAAGTTTAACATCGAAAATCCCGATGATCCCCAGGTATATTATCAGAGTTTCGGATTTGTGATGAAGGGTTTTACTTCTGATATTGCAATGTGTTTACCGTGGCTTGTAGTACATGCGGTTGAAGGCGATAACGATGGCCTGCTGGCTCCGCGGGCAGTAACATGGACGAATTTTATGGGCGTTTACAAAGGTGGCGGCAGACGGGGAATATCCCACTGTGATGAGGTCGATCTGCGCCGCCGCCGCATGGATGTCAGCGGCGAAGGGGATATCACGGACTTTTATCTGCATATTGTATCCGACTTGAAAAAGAAAGGATTTTAAAAGTGATATGAGTACAAAGGGTATTTCACAGGAAAGATATGGGCATTTTGAGGAGATTCAGATACAGCTAAGGGATATACTTGGTGAGTTATATGACGCGTCGCGTCTGGAACAGGGAGATATTCTGGTAATCGGCTGCTCTACCAGCGAGGTGGCAGGGGGACGTATCGGCACTTATTCCAGTCAGGAGATCGGGGAATGCCTGTTTCGGACAGCCCATCTTTTTTGCAGGGAAAGAGGAATTTACCTGGCCTGCCAGTGCTGTGAACATCTGAATCGGAGTCTGATTATTGAGAAAGCCTGTATGAAAGAACATCGTCTGGCCAGAGTCAATGCGGTACCGCAGCTAAAGGCAGGAGGCGCTTTTGCCACGGCCGCATACCGCCATATGCAGGAACCTGTGGCGGTGGAAGGGATTGTGGCCCAGGCGGGGGTGGATATCGGAGATACTTTGATCGGTATGCACCTTGCGCCGGTGGCGGTGCCGGTTCGTACCAGGCAGAGGAGGATCGGACAGGCCCATGTGGTCTGTGCCCGTACCCGGGCCAAATATGTGGGGGGAAGCCGGGCAGCATATGACGACTTCCTGTAATGGGATAGAAAAACTGGCGGAACATTTTGAGGTATCCAGAAGGACCATTGGCCGGGATATCGATTCTTTGTGCAGGGCCGGAATTCCGATCTGTACCAGGCAGGGAATAAACGGCGGTATCTCTATCATGGAGAACTACCGGCTGGAGAGGACACTGCTGTCCGGCCGGGAGATGCAGGAGATTCTGGAAGGGCTCCGGGGACTGGACAGTGTGAGTGGGAGGGACAATATCTGGATTGATTTGTCCTCCTGGTACAAGGGCTCCCTGGCCTCGAAGATAGAAAGGATCCAATCGGCCATAGAGGGCAGACGGCTGTTGGAATTCCGATATTACGCGCCGGGACTACCGTCTCTTTAAATTGAACCGCATGGACCATGTGGCGGTGTCCGGGCAGGGATTTTCAGAAAGGAAGATTTCCCGGCCGGACTTTTCAGATGAAAAGATATTTCCAGGTGGTATTCATGTAAAAGTTCTCTTTTCTCCGGAGGTTAAATGGCGTCTGATCGAGAGTTTTGGGCCGCATTGCTTTGCGGAGCGGGAGGATGGCCTGCTGCTGTTTGAGGAGGAATACACTAATGAGGATCACCTTCTGTCATGGTTGCTGGGATTTGGGGACAGGGCCAGGGTGCTGGAGCCGGAGTCCGTCAGGACTGCGATTCTTGGCGCGGCGGAAAACATGGTCCGATTATATGGCACCGGGCAGGAAGAGGAACAGACACCTTAAACAAATATTAAAGTTTGGGCTATATTCATGCAGCGGATTTTCCTGTATAATAAAGCAAAAAGGCAGTATTGGTACAGATATGTGTCGAGGGTATTTGCCCGGGCTGCATACATATAATATTGCCTGTAAAAGTAATTCGACAGGAGAAGACCATGTATCATATACTGCTGTGTGACGATGAGAAAGATATTGTGAATGCGCTGGAGATTTATCTGAACCAGCCGGATTATTGTTTCCATAAAGCATATGACGGGCAGGAAGCGCTGGAAATAGCCGGCCGGCAGGAATTGCAGCTGATTCTGATGGATGTGATGATGCCCCGGATGGATGGACTGGAAGCCATGAACCGTATCCGGCAGTTTTCCAATGTACCCGTTATTTTGCTCACGGCCAAGGGAGAGGATTTGGATAAGATATTAGGGCTGAATGCAGGGGCGGACGATTATATTACCAAGCCATTTAATCCCATGGAGGTCTGCGCCAGAGTCCGTTCCCAACTGCGGCGGTATATACAATTGGGCAGTGGTTCCCGGAAAGGCGGAATGCTGAGGATCGGAGGCATCCAGCTTGACGACACAGGCAAGACGGTTTTTCTGGACGGGGAGGAGATCAATCTCACCCCCACGGAATACGAGATCCTGAAACTGCTGATGGCGCATCCGGGTCAGGTCTTTTCCCCGGCGGAGATTTATCAGCAGGTGTGGAAGGACCAGCCCATCGGCAGCGAGGGCACGGTGGCGGTGCATATCCGGCATCTGCGGGAAAAGCTGGAGATTAATCCTGCGGATCCCCGTTATCTGAAGGTGGTCTGGGGACAGGGCTACAAAATGGAAGGGGGCATCAGTATATGAGAATGAACACGGTTTCAAAGTGTTTCCTGTACCTGGTAATGGTGTCTTTGATAGGGGTATCCGTATTCTGTCTGTCCGCCGGCATCTGCTGTACGCGCCTGGAGGATTTCAGACGGCAGGACGTCAATCGGATACTTGCACTGGAAAATCTGGCCCGGACCCATGCCGAAAACATCATGAATATTTATTTATCCCAGGGTATGGAGCAGGTAAATGTTTACGCAGAGGATGAAAATGTAAACTATATTATTCACAAGGTATCCGGCAGGCGTGTGGGAGGAAATTACAGGACTGAGGAAGGAGAACAGATTCTCAGACTGGAAGGCAGGACACTGGAGTATACCTTTCAGTTCCCGGAAGAGGGAAATGAGGAACCTTCGGGTTATCTGGTCAGGATTGCCTATCTGCATACAGACCAGATACATAATGTCTGTATTGATCTGGAGGGCCTGCCCCAGGATCTGCGGGTATGGGCCAGAGGATTTTATGTGTCGGCAGTGGTTGCGCTGGTTCTGGCCGGGGGTATTCTGCGTTCCTTTATCATGGCTGCCGGGCAGGGATTGGAGAACCGCGGGAAGCAGGGAAAAAGGAGGGCCGGAAAACCATGGAAGGTGTTTTTACTCTGGGGGAGTTTGGCGGTGCTGCTGTGGCTGTGGGAGTGCAGGATCCCGAGGATATGGGAGATTCCCATCAACTGGGAAGAGGGATCTGATTCCGTTAAGGCCTTGCTGGGTCAGAACATCCGGGATCGGACGTTTTGCGGACTTTTATGGGGGATTCTGACCACTGGTTTTGTATTGCACCTGACCCGATACAGGAGGATTGGACATACCAGGCAGAGGGGCCTGCTCATGAAGGTGTGCAGAAAGCCCAGGGAGGCGCTGGAGCAGTTGTCCTGGCCCAGGAAGGCTGTGCTTATCCTGATACTGGTCTGCGGGCTGGAGGCGGCCCTGCTGGGGGTGGCCCAGTACCGGGTGATGCAGGGGAAGGGCCTGGAAGCCCTGAGGACATGGCTGACTGCAGGAGGCGGCGCTTTTCTGGTCTGGGGGCTGTGGATTCTGGAAAAATCGGTTTTGGTGCCCCTGGTACTGCGGACGGCCAGAGGGATGGAACGGCTTCGAACTTCCGGCAGGGAACTGGCCAAAGGGAACCTGGGCTACCAGATTCCATTGGAGGGTATAAAGGGGGAAGCTCTGCGGTTTGGCAGGGATTTAAATGCCATATCTCAGGTGGTGGCGGATGCGGTGGAAGATCGGATGAAGAGCGAACACCTGAAGACGGAATTGATTACCAATGTTTCCCATGATATCAAGACGCCCCTGACTTCCATTATTAACTATGCAGACCTGATCGGCCGGGAACCTTCGGATAATGAGAAGATTACGGAGTATGCCCAGGTGCTGCACAGACAGTCCACCAGGCTGAAAAAGCTGATTGAAGACCTGATGGAGGTGTCCAAGGCAGCCACCGGCAATCTGGAGGTACATTTGGAGCGCTGCCAGGCGGGCGTGCTGCTCAGCCAGGCCATGGGAGAATTCGAACAGAGACTGCAGGAGAGAGAGATTGACCTGATTATTCGGCAGGGACAGGAGCCTGTATGGATCATGGCGGACACCCGGATGTTGTGGAGAATACTGGACAATCTGATGACGAATATCTGTAAATACGCCCAGAGCGGCACCCGGGTGTATCTGAATCTGGAGACCCATGAAGGGCAGGCCGTCCTGGTTTTTAAAAATATATCCAGTCATCCTCTGGAAATGGATGCCGAAGAACTGATGGAACGTTTTGTGCGGGGAGATAAGTCCAGGCACACCGAGGGCAGCGGCCTGGGATTGGCCATTGCCAGAAGTCTGACGGAACTGCAGGGAGGGAGCATGCAGCTTACCACAGACGGAGATCTGTTCAAAGTGACGCTGGCCTTTCCGATGGCGCAGGAAGATGAAGGCAGGATAGAGATTGCGGAAGCGGCAAATTTGCAGGCGCGTAATGATTAAAGTTGGGAAAAACGGCATACACTAAGCTAAAACAGTATCTTGTGGTAACCCCACAAAAGGAGGAGATTATGCAGGCAGAAACCTATCCCTTTGTAGTGCAGCCGCTACCCTACGACTATGACGCGTTGACCCCGATTTTAGATGAAAAGACGCTGCACTTTCACCACGACAAGCATTACAAGACATATGTGGATAACCTGAACAGCGCGCTGGCAGACTATCCTGAGTTGCAGAAGAAAAGCCTGAAGGAACTGCTGATGAGTCTGGACAGCCTTCCGGCGGCGGCCCAGACCCCGATCCGCAACAATGGAGGCGGTGTGTTCAACCATGAACTGTATTTTGGAACCATGCGCCAGCCCATGGGCCAGATGCCGGAAGGTGCGTTGGCGGATGCCATCAACAGGGATTTCGGCAGCTATAACCAGTGGAAGGAGCAGATGAAGCAGGCGGCAATGTCCCAGTTCGGCTCCGGGTGGGCCTGGCTGGTTACGGATAAGGACGGCAGACTTTCCATCCTGCAGACCCCCAACCAGAATGTGCCGGATATGTCAGAGGTGACGCCCATATTACTGGTGGACGTGTGGGAACATGCCTATTACCTGCAGTACCAGAATCTGCGCGCGGCCTATCTGGAGGGCTGGTTTAACCTGATCCACTGGAAGAAAGTGCAGTGTTTATACGAAGAAGCCGTCAAGACGGGCGCAAAACACTGAACCGGTAAGAGGTATTTATCATGAACCAAAGAAATTACCAGCGGGAGCTGGACCATATACTGTCAGGGCTGACCAGGGGGGAGAAGCGGCTGTTTCTGCACAGTTGCTGCGCCCCCTGCAGCAGCTATGTGCTGGAATACCTGAGTGGGTATTTTCAGGTCACGGTATTTTATTATAACCCCAATATTTCCTTTGAGGAGGAATACAGGCATCGGCTGGCGGAGCAAAAACATCTGATCGCCTGTTTCAATCGGGAGGGCATTGGCTTCCCCATTCAGGTGATGGAGGGCGAATACCTGCCCGAGCGGTTCTTCGGTATGGCCAGGGGCTTGGAAGACTGTCCGGAGGGAGGGGAGCGCTGTGAAGGATGCTTCCGGCTGCGGTTGGAGGAGACGGCCCGGCAGGCGCAGGCGGCGGAAGCGGATTACTTTGCCACCACTCTGTCCATCAGCCCCTTAAAAAACGCGCCGCTGCTCAATCGGTTGGGGGAGGAGCTGGCGGCTACATATGGCGTGCCCTGGCTGCCTTCGGATTTTAAGAAGAAAAACGGATATAAGAGATCGGTGGAATTGTCCGCAAAGTATGAACTGTACCGCCAGGACTACTGCGGCTGCGTGTTTTCCAGACGGGCCGGGAAGTGAAACTTCCCTATTTCCTGTATTTTGAAATTTCCTGTTGCCACGCAGAGAAAAAAAGGCTATAATGGGCCCATAATTTTGTGTGGCGAGGAGAGCGTGCTTATGAAAAAGTGGTTGGATATCATATCCGAGGAGATGCAGGCGGCTTTTGAGGCGGCCGGATACGGGGAGGCGGAGGCGGGAAGCCGGTTGGGACGCGTGACATTGTCCAACCGTCCGGACCTGTGTGAATACCAATGTAACGGAGCCATGGCAGGAGCCAAGAAGTTCAGGAAGGCGCCCCTTGCGATTGCAGGCGAGGTGGCGGAAAAGCTGCGGGACAGCAGGGTGTTCTCCCAGGCAGAGGCGGTGGCCCCTGGCTTTTTAAATTTGAAAATCTCGGGAGAATATCTGCGGGAGTACCTGGAGGAGATGCGCAGAGCGGAGAAATTTGGTCTGGAAGAGCCGTCCAAGCCCCGGAAAATCATGATAGATTACGGCGGGGCCAATGTGGCCAAGCCTTTGCATGTAGGACACCTGCGCTCGGCCGTTATCGGCGAGAGTATCAAGCGGATCTGCCGGTACGCCGGCCATGAGGTCATCGGGGATGCCCACCTGGGGGACTGGGGACTGCAAATGGGCCTGGTGACCCTGGGAATCCAGGAGCGTCAGCCGGAACTGGTGTATTTTGATGACAGTTATGAGGGGGAGTATCCTTCCGAACCGCCCTTCACCATATCCGAACTGGAGGAAATCTACCCGGCCTCCAGCCAGAAATCTAAGGAGGACCCGTCGTACAAGGCCCGGGCCATGGAAGCTACCTACAAGCTGCAGACCGGCGTAAGGGGCTATCGCGCCCTGTGGCAGCATATTATGAATGTGTCCGTGGCAGACTTAAAGAAAGTGTACGGCAGTCTGAATGTGGAATTTGACCTGTGGAAGGGTGAAAGTGATGTGCGCGACCTGATCCCGGAGATGGTGCAGGACATGAAGGATAACGGCTATGCCTATATCAGCGAGGGTGCCCTGGTGGTGGATGTGAAGGAAGAGACGGACACCAAAGAGGTACCGCCCTGCATGATTCTGAAGTCTGACGGCGCGGCCCTGTATAATACATCGGATCTTGCTACGATTCTGGAACGTATGCGCCTGTATCATCCGGATCAGATCATTTATCTTACGGACAAGCGTCAGGATCTGTACTTTGACCAGATCTTCCGCTGTGCCCGGAAAACCGGCCTGGTGGAACCCGAAACCCAGCTCAGATGGATCGGCTTCGGCACTGTCAACGGCAAGGACGGCAAGCCCTTCAAAACCAGGGACGGCGGTGTGATGCGTCTGGAGGTTCTGATCCAGGAAACCAAGGAGGAGATGCTGCGCAAGATCCGGGAAGGCCGGGAGATGAGCGAGGAGGAGGCCAGGGAAGTGGCGGATATGGTGGCTATCTCGGCTTTGCTATACGGAGATCTGTCCAACCAGGCATCCAAGGACTATATCTTTGACATGGACCGCTTTACCTCCTTTGAAGGTGATACCGGCCCCTATATCCTGTATACCATTGTGCGGATCAAGTCCATCCTTTCCAAGTATGTGGAGCAGGGCGGCAGCCTGGACCGGGAGGAAGAACTGGAGTTGCTGGCGGCGGCAGGAGAGGCCCAGAAACAGTTGATGATGCAGTTGTCCGGCTTTAACGCCATGATGGAGAGCGCCAGTGAGGAGGCGGCTCCTCATAAGGTATGTGCTTTTATCTACGACCTGGCTAATGCATTCAATCATTTCTACCACGAAACCAAGATCCTGGCGGAGGAAGATCAGGCGCAGAAGGAGAGCCTGGTGGCGCTGCTGCTTCTGACCCGGGATGTGCTGGAAACCTGTATCCAGGTGCTGGGTTTTGAGGCTCCGGAGAAAATGTAGGCCAAATTTGTAAAATTGTGGTTGACAAACTTGTCTGTCCATAGTATACTAATCAAGTCGGTTGCAAGTGCAGCCGGCTTGAGGAATCTTAGCTCAGCTGGGAGAGCATCTGCCTTACAAGCAGAGGGTCATAGGTTCGAGCCCTATAGGTTCCATTTTGGCGAGATAGCTCAGTTGGCTAGAGCACACGGTTCATACCCGTGGTGTCGAGGGTTCAAATCCCCCTCTCGCTATTTTAGTTCGGGGTGTGGCTCAGGTGGTAGAGCGCTACTTTAGGGAAGTAGAGGCCGCAAGTTCAAGTCTTGTCACTCCGATTTTGAAAAGTTCTTGAAAACGTTGGAAAGACGGTATTTCAAGGACTTTTTTACGTTGACCTTTGATTTGTATTAAGGAAGATGTTCCATCTGCATCTATGATGGATTTGCTATCAGGGTAGGGTGGTTTTATCACAAAAATAAGTATAAGGTTAAAAATTTCCATGATATGGTTGACAAATACCTTTCATTGCTATATACTTTGCTTGTCAAATAGTTTGATTATCAAATTATTTGAAAGGCAAAGTATTTTGGACGCAAAAATCATCAATTATATCCCGCCCTGCGGGAAACAGTACAACGACAGGAGAGGAAAATTATGTTTGAGAGAATAGTGGAAATTGTAAAGGAACAGTTAAATATGCAGGATGTGGATATCCACATGGAAACCTCCTTTGGGAAGGATCTTGAAGTGGATTCCCTGGATTTGTTCGAGCTGGTGATGGCTCTTGAGGAGGAATATGATGTTGAGATTCCTTCTGAGGATCTTGAGAGGCTTACCACAGTAGGCGCAGTGATAGAGTATTTGAAAGAAAAAGGAGTGGAAGAGTGAAAACCAGAGTAACGGAGCTTTTGGGCATCAAATATCCTATCTTCCAGGGAGGAATGGCATGGGTGGCGGAGCACCATCTGGCGGCCGCCGTTTCAGAGGTGGGCGGCCTGGGGATTATCGCAGCCGCCAGCGCACCTGCGGAGGTGGTTAGAAGTGAGATCAGGAAAGCGAAAGAGCTGACGGATAAGCCCATAGGCGTCAATCTGATGCTGATGAATCCCAACGCGTCGGAGGTGGCTAAGGTGGTACTGGAAGAGGGAATCGGCGTTGTGACTACCGGGGCGGGCAATCCAGCGAAGTTCATGCCGGAATTTAAGGCTGCAGGGGTGAAGGTCATTCCTGTGGTGGCAAGCGTGGCAATGGCCAGGCTGATGGAGCGCAGCGGTGCGGATGCTGTGATTGCCGAAGGGACGGAATCCGGCGGACATATCGGCTCCACCACTACCATGTGTCTGGTTCCTCAGGTCAAAGATGCGGTGAAAATTCCGGTGATTGCTGCCGGCGGCATTGGAGATGGAAGGGGATTTGCGGCATCCTTTATGCTCGGAGCCGAAGGAGTGCAGATTGGAACCCGCTTTGTGGTGGCGAAGGAATCCATAGTCCATGAGAATTATAAGGAAAAGGTATTGAAAGCCAAAGATATTGATTCCGAAGTGACCGGCAGGAGCACAGGGCACCCGATCCGTCAAATCCGAAACCAGATGTCCAGAGAATATCTTCGTCTGGAAAAAGAAGGTGCAGGTCTGGAGGAGCTTGAACAGCTTACCCTGGGCTCATTGCGGAGAGCAGTGATAGAGGGAGATACGGCAAACGGAACTCTGATGGCAGGGCAGATTGCCGGCCTTATTCGGAAGGAGCAGACCTGTAGGGAGATCATAGAAGAGATTATGGAAGAAGGAGCAGCGCTCCTTCACACGTGACAGGAGTAAGTATGGGAAAAACAGCATTCGTGTTTCCGGGCCAGGGAGCACAGTACATAGGAATGGGAAAAGAGTTTTACGAAAAGGAGAAAGTCTCAAGAGAGATATTTGAGAAAGCAGGCCGAGTGACAGGGCTTGACCTTGCTGCTATCTGTTTTGAGGAAAATGACAAGCTAGATATTACGGAATATACCCAGATCGCCATGCTGACATGCGAGCTTGCCATTTTGGGGGCTTTGAAGGAACGAGGATTTACCCCTGATGTGACAGCAGGTTTAAGCCTTGGCGAGTATGGAGCGGTGGTTGCCGCCGGCGCCATGGAGATGGAGGAAGCTTTTGCCATCGTCAGAAGAAGAGGCATTTATATGCAGGAGGCGGTGCCGGAGGGCGGCGCTATGGCGGCTGTCCTTGGCATGGAAAACGCTGAGGTCGAAGAGGTATGCAGCCGGACGGAAGGAATTGTGACGGTGGCGAATTATAACTGTCCGGGACAGTTGGTGATCACAGGGGAGGCAGATGCCGTAAGAAGGGCAGGAGAAACCCTCAAGGAAAAGGGGGCAAAGAGAGTGCTTCCTCTTAAGGTCAGCGGCCCTTTCCACTCCCAGATGCTGCTTCCGGCGGCGGAAAAGCTGGGAAAAGATCTGGAAAAAGTACATCTGAGGGAATTTTCTATTCCGTATGTAGCAAACCTGACGGCAGATTATGTCACTTCTCCTGAAAAGATCAGAGAGTTTCTGGAGAAGCAGATCAGTTCTGCGGTAAAATGGCAGCAGTCCGTGGAGCGGATGATTGCAGACGGCGTCACAACCTTTGTAGAGATTGGCCCCGGCAGAACTTTAACCGGTTTTACGAAAAAGATCAATAAAGAGGTAACGGCAATCAATATTGACAGATATGAGGATTTGGCGAAAGCCGTGGAGGTACTGACTAATGCCTGACGTAAATAAAACTAAGAGCGCCGCTCAGAGCATTGCTCTTGTGACCGGAGCCAGCCGGGGAATCGGCCGGGCCATTGCCCTGGAACTGGCAAAGCAGGGAGCTTTTGTGATCGTCAATTACAATGGCTCTCTGGAGAAGGCCCGGGAAACGCTGGAAATGATAAAAGAAGCAGGGGGAGACGGAGCGCTTTACGGATGCAATGTGGCGGACTTTACGGCCTGCGGAGAGATGGTAAAAGAGCTGGTCAGAGAATACGGGCATATTGATATCCTGGTAAACAATGCCGGAATCACAAAGGACGGACTGCTGGCGGGAATGAGCGAGGAGGATTTTGACCGAGTTCTGGATGTGAATCTGAAAGGATGCTTTAACACCATGCGCTTTCTTTCCAAACAAATGTTAAAACAGCGGAGCGGGAAGATCATTAATCTTTCCTCGGTGACTGGAATTATTGGAAATCCGGGCCAGGCCAATTACTGTGCTTCCAAGGCAGGGATCATTGGACTGACCAAAAGCGCGGCGAAGGAGCTGGGAAGCCGGGGAATTACGGTAAATGCCGTGGCTCCAGGATTGATTGAGACGGAGATGACCGAAAAGCTTTCGGAGCGTGTCAGGGAAGCCATGAGGGAGCAGATTCCCTTAAGGAGAGCCGGAACTGTCAGAGAGGTTGCACAGGTGGTGGCATTTCTTGCATCGGATGCAGCAGACTATATTACGGGACAGGTCATATCCGTGGATGGAGGAATGGCAATTTAAGTGAAAAAGGGGAGCAGATATGAGCAGAAGAGTAGTGATAACGGGAATGGGAGCCATTACGCCTATCGGTCTTAATGTGAAAGAGTTTTTTGGTTCGGTGAAAGCAGGCAGACATGGGTTTGGTCCCATCACCCGATTTGATGCCGCTGATTTTAAATGTCATGTGGCGGCGGAGGTAAAGGGCTTTGATGCCAAAGATTATATGGATGTCAGAACAGCCAGGAGGATGGAACCTTTTTCCCAATACGGAATGGCAGCCACAAAAGAAGCCCTTGAGGATGCGGGTATTAGTATGAAAGAGGAGGATCCCTACCGGGTGGGTTGCGCTGTAGGCTCCGGTATCGGAGGTCTGCATGCTATGGAGAGAGAGTATGAGAAACTGAGCAGCAAGGGGCCATCCCGTGTGAATCCACTGTTTATCCCCCTGATGATTTCGAATATGGCCACCGGAAATATTTCTATCCAATTTGGATTAAAGGGCAAAAGTCTGAATGTGGTGACAGCCTGTGCCACGGGAACCAATTCTATCGGAGAGGCTTTCCGCAGCATTCAGTGTGGTGAGGCGGATGTTATGGTGGCGGGCGGTACGGAGAGCGCGGTCACACCTTTGGGGATTGCGGGTTTTTGTGCGCTGACTGCACTTTCAAGTGTGGAGGATGTAGACCGCTGCAGCCTTCCCTTTGATAAGAACCGCAGTGGCTTTGTTATGGGAGAAGGTGCCGGAATCTTAATCCTGGAGGAGCTTGCGCATGCCCAAAAAAGAGGAGCGCATATTTATGCGGAAGTGTTGGGTTATGGCTGTACCAGCGATGCCTATCATATCACATCTCCGGCAGAGGACGGAGAAGGCGCGGCAAACGCCATGCTCTTTGCCTTAAAGGACGGCGGCATTTCATCGGAGGAGCTTACCTATATCAATGCCCATGGGACAGGAACCCACCATAATGACCTGTTTGAGACCAGAGCCATCAAGAAAGCGTTTGGAGCCCACGCGAAGGATATCCGCATCAATTCCACCAAGTCTATGGTGGGCCATCTGTTGGGAGCGGCAGGAGCTGTAGAGCTTGTGGCCTGCGTGAAGCAGATGGAAGCGGGATTTATTCATCAGACTCTTGGCTATGAGACGCCGGATGAGGAGATGGATTTGAATTACTGCAGGGAGCCGTATGAGGAGGAAATCCCCTATGCCCTCAGCAATTCCCTTGGTTTCGGCGGGCACAATACCAGTATTTTAATCGGGAAATATAAAGGATAGACAACGGTCAGTCAGCGAAGCTGACTAACCTTATGTCACAACGGCCAGCCGGTTTTGCTGACTAACCTTATGTCACAACAGCCAGCTGGTTTCGCTGACTGACCTTATGTCACAACAGAAAAGGGGAAGAAACAATGTCTTTATTATCGGCAAAAGAAATTATGGAAATCATTCCTCACAGACAGCCCTTTATGCTGATCGATACGGTGGAAGAGCTGACTCCCGGTGTGCGGGCTGTGGCCCAAAAGTGCGTTTCTTACAATGAGCCTTTTTTTCAGGGGCATTTTCCGGCAGAACCTGTGATGCCCGGTGTTCTGATTGTGGAGGCTCTGGCCCAGACGGGAGCGGTTGCCATCCTGAGTCTTGAGGAAAATAAAGGAAAGACGGCTTATTTTGCGGCAATCCAGTCGGCTAAGTTTAAGAAGAAGGTGGTGCCAGGCGATGTGCTGGTGTTGGAAACGGAGATTATCAAGCAAAAGGGCAGCATTGGAATAGGAAAGGCAACGGCAACTGTGGATGGTAAGATTGCAGTGCAGGCGGAGCTTACGTTTGCAATTTCATAGCTGGGAGGCAGAAAATGTCAGGAATGTTTCGAAATAAAAAATATCTGCATATAAAAGGCAGACAGGAGGAAAGGCAGACGGTAATCTGCCCGAGCTGTCAAAAAGAGTTAGACCGGGCGGAGGTAGTTGAGAATAACTATATCTGTATGGCCTGCGGAAGTTATTTCCGCATACGGACCAAAAACAGGCTCCGCATGGTTTGCGATAAGGGGAGCTTTACACCCTGGTTTGAGGAAATAGAGTCCGGCAATCCCCTGCAGTTTCCGGGATATGAGGAGAAGCTTTCGGATGTAAGGGAAAAGACTGGGCTTAAGGAAGGCGTTACCGTAGGAGAGGGAAGAATTTATGGGGAAAAGGTGTGTCTTGGAATCTGTGATTCCCGGTTTCTTATGGGAAGTATGGGGCAGGCTGTAGGAGAAAAAATTGCGCTTGCGGTGGAGCGAGCTACGGAAAAAAGGCTTCCGGTGGTGCTGTTTTGCTGCTCCGGCGGCGCCAGGATGCAGGAGGGAATTCTTTCCCTGATGCAGATGGCCAAAACCTCGGCTGCTCTTAAAAGGCACTCGGATGCAGGGCTTTTGTATGTGTCGGTGCTGACGGATCCCACCACAGGGGGCGTTACTGCCAGCTTTGCCATGCTGGGAGACATTATTCTGGCAGAGCCGGGAGCGCTGATTGGCTTTGCAGGGCCAAGAGTCATAGAACAGACCATTGGACAGAAACTTCCGGAAGGGTTTCAGAGCGCAGAGTTTCAGGTGGAGCATGGCTTTGCCGACAGGATTGTGGAGAGGCATGAACTGAAAGGGGTACTGTATCAGATTTTGCGTGCGCACCAGAGTTTTGCAGGGGAATATGTATCCTGGAAGGAATATATCCCCTCCGAGACCTCAAGGGAAAGGCAGGCAAAGGCTCCTGAAAAGACCTCCTGGCAGAAAGTGAAGGAATCCAGAAGCCTTGACAGACCTACGACTCTCACCTATATCAACCTGATTTTTGAGGATTTTATGGAGCTGCATGGAGACAGAAACTTTGGAGACGATCCGGCTATTGTGGGAGGGATTGCCCGGCTGGATGGAAAGCCGGTGACGGTGATTGGCGTCCAGAAGGGAAATGACGGAAAGGAATGTGCCCGGAGAAATTACGGAATGCCGTCTCCGGAGGGATATCGAAAGGCGCTTCGCCTGATGAAGCAGGCGGAAAAATTCCACCGTCCCATCATCTGTTTCGTCAATACCTCCGGGGCATACCCCGGCATGGAAGCGGAGGAAAGGGGACAGGGAGAGGCAATTGCGAGAAATCTCTTTGAAATGTCGGGAATCAAGACACCTATTCTTTCCATTATAATAGGGGAAGGCGGAAGCGGCGGAGCCCTGGGGCTTGCCCTCGGCAATGAGGTGTGGATGCTGGAAAACTCCACATATTCCATTCTTTCTCCGGAGGGCTTTGCATCGATTCTCTGGAAGGATGGAAAGCGGGCAAAAGAAGCGGCGCAGGTGATGGGAATTACCGCGGAGGATTTGAAGCGCCTGCAGGTGATCGAGACCATCGTTCCGGAATACGGCGGAGCAGATACTTCTACCGTCCAGGATATCGCAGGCTTTATGAAGGCTCATATGCGGATGTTTTTACAGAAATTTGAGGGCATGGACGGGGAGGCAGTTGCGCGTCACCGCTATGAAAGGTTCAGGAAGTTTTAAGGAAAAGAAATTTGAGGAAAAGGATTAGGAGGAGCATCATGCCGGCAAAAATTATAGGAACCGGGAGCTATCTGCCATTGCGAAAGGTCAATAACAGGGAACTGGAAAAATGGGTAGATACCACAGATGAGTGGATTCGGGAGCGGACAGGAATTGAGGAGAGGCATCTGGCGGTGGAAGAAACCACGACCTCGATGGCAGTGTCTGCGGCCAGGGCGGCCATGGAAAATGCGGGCGTCAGAGCCGGTGAAATTGATCTGATCATTGTGGGAACGGTATCCGCAGATATGTGCTTTCCCTCCACAGCCTGCCAGGTGCAGAGCGAGATTGGGGCGGAGCGTGCCGTGGCATTTGATATCAATGCGGCCTGTGCCGGCTTTTTGTTTGGCCTGTCTATCGCAGAGGCCTACATGCAGGCGGGGATGGCCGGGACAGCCCTGATTATCGGCGGGGAAACCCTTTCCAAGATGATGGACTGGCAGGACAGAAGCACCTGCGTTCTTTTTGGGGACGGTGCCGGAGCTGCTGTAGTCCGAAAGGAAGAAACGGGAATCTTAAGCCTGCTCCAGGGCTCGGATGGAAAGAGCGGAACAGCCCTTACCTGCAGGAACCGTCCGGTGAACAATCCTCTGGTAAAAAATGATCCGGCTTTGGATTATGCCCATATGGACGGCCGGGCAGTGTACCGCTTTGCGGTAAAAACCGTGCCCTGCGCCATAGAAAGCGCTTTAGAGAAAGCGGGAATTGCACCGGAAGAGATCAAATATTTTTTGCTTCATCAGGCAAATCTGAGAATTATTGAATCGGTGGCAAAAAAATTAGGTCAGCCTATGGAAAAATTCCCGACAAATCTCCAAAAATGTGGTAATATATCAGCAGGAAGCGTACCGATTTTACTGGATAATGTTAACCGGAGCAAAATGCTGCAAAGGGGCGATAAAATTGTGCTGGCAGGCTTTGGAGCCGGACTTACCTGGGGAGCGGCAGTGCTTGTTTGGTAAAACAGGATAGGAAGAATCAGACATGGAGATGAATCAGACATTAAATACCTTATTAGTCACCCTGTTTCAGGAAATCATGAATATAGAGCAGAAGGCTCTAATCACCGGAGAATTTACGGATATTACCATAAATGATATGCATGTGATAGAGGCCATCGGGGTGTCGGAGCCCCAGACCAGCTCCGCAGTGGCCAAACGTCTGTCCGTCACAGTAGGAACTCTGACTAAAGCTATCGACAGACTGACCAGGAACAGCTATGTGCTCAGGGAGCGAAGCGATGAGGATAAACGGCTGGTGTTGCTTTCCCTTACCGAAAAGGGAGACAGGGCTTATTTCCATCATCAGAATTTCCATAAGGAGATGGTCCGCTCTGCGCTCTCTGGTTTCAGTGAGACAGAGACAGGAATCCTGATCAAGTCTTTAGGAAGTCTTGTAGATTACTTCCGGAGCCATGATAAAGGAGAGCAGAAAGTATGATCGACAAGAATAAATTTCATATTTTGAATTATGTGAAAAAGGAAGAGTATACGGGCAGCATGGACGGCATGAGGTATATGCTGAAAAAAAAGGAAAAAGAGGACGGCTCTGCGCTGGAGGTTATCATCTGGCCGGAGCCTTACTGTTATGCAAAAACAGAAGAAGAAAAAAAACAGCGCCGGGAGTTTGCCTTTACCTCTGACGGAGTGATGGAGGCGGCGGATTATTTGAATGCGACATATTTGGAACAGAAAAGGGTGTGGGAGCAGGCGAAGCGGGCATGAGAAGGTTTATAAAATATATTTTTGTTATTGAAATCTCCCGGTGTTCTATTTATAATAATAGTGAACGGCAAATGATATAGTCGTTCACTATAATCCTGTTATATAAGCTGGTAGGCGAAGCGAGAGTACGTTTACTGACACAGGAAAGAACAGATGGGGGAGATGAGAGGGGTGGCGTCACTAATTTTTGATGATCAGGCATTTAACAGAGAAGTGACCTTTTGTAGGATATACAGCCAGGAGAGTAAGAAGAAGCTTGAGAAGCTTTTTTTGCAAAACCGGATTTCCTATTTTATTGAGTGGCAGGAGCGTTCTCTGTTTTCCAGAATATTCGGTGGGAGAAACCAGAGAGAAAAAAATGTCTTTACGGTTCGTATCAATGAAGCAGATATTGAGCGCGCTACTGAACTTGCAAAGGGACTAGATGATATCAGACTACGAGATGCAGGATGAAGGAATATCATACGTTTCTGTTGCCTTGGCGCGGGAGAGTGGTGTAAGTTTTGCTGACAGCAAAAAACCTCATGTTTGGAAGCATGGGGTTTTTGTATATTGAACGACAAAAATTTTTGCTTTTGTCGTTCAATATTGTTATGCGCAGACCCGTGCACAAAGCTTGCCGCTAAAGCGGCGCACGGGTCGCGCGGCGGATAGGGAAGAATATCTTCCCTACTCGATTGAGGAGTGACGAAAATCCCGATGAATGAGAAAGGGGCGGCAGATTTTTAGCAGAAAGGAAAGATTGTGGTAAGAAAAGAGAAGAAAGAAAATTACAGAGAAAAAGAAAGAAGGTCGGATAGGAAAACAGGTAGAGAGCAAAACCGGCTGAAAAATAAACCGCAAAACGAATTAAAAAATAAACCACAAAATGAGTGGAAAGACAAACCGCAAGCCCGACAGAAAAGAGTCTATGAATGTCCTGTTTACAAAAAATGTGGTGGCTGTCAGCTTTTGCATATGGATTATGAAAAGCAGCTTGCGTGGAAAAAGCAGCAGGTGGCTGAACTTCTAAAACCCTACGGAAAGCTGGAGGGCATCATAGGCATGGAGGAGCCAAAGTACTATCGCTATAAGGTACATGCGGTATTTGGCATGGACGGCAGAGGAAACAGTGTTTCAGGTGTGTACAGGGAAGGGACCCATCAGATTGTGCCGGTGGATACCTGCCTTTTGGAAAATCAAAAGGCAGATGCCATTATCCGTACAGTGAGAAAGCTTCTCAAATCCTTTAAGATTAAGGTGTATGATGAGGATACGGGCTACGGACTGCTGCGTCATGTCCTTGTGCGTGTGGGATATCGGACGGGACAGATTATGGTGATTCTGGTTTTGCGCTCACCCATCCTGCCCTCCAAAAATCATTTTGTGGAGGCACTCAGGAAGGAGCATCCTCAGATCACCACCGTAGTAGTGAACGTGAATGATAAGAGAACCAGTATGGTCTTAGGAGATAAGGAGCAGGTGATTTATGGCCCGGGCTATATAGAGGACGAGCTCTGCGGTAAGACTTTCAAGATTTCTCCAAAATCCTTTTATCAGGTGAATCCGGCACAGACGGAGATTCTCTACCAAAAGGCAGTAGAGTTTGCATCTCTTTCCGGAAAGGAAACGGTGCTGGATGCCTACTGCGGTACCGGTACGATTGGCATGATTGCAGCGGATAAGGCAGGCAAATGTATTGGGGTGGAATTAAATAAAGACGCGGTAAGGGATGCCATAGCAGGCGCAAAAAGAAATGGGATCGCCAATATCCGGTTTTATCAGGCAGATGCAGGGGAATTCATGGAGGAACTTGCAGGGAGCAGAGAAAAGGTGGATGTGGTTCTCATGGACCCTCCCCGCACGGGGAGCAGCGAACAGTTTTTATCCTCACTGACGAAGCTCGGCCCCAAAAAGGTGGTGTACGTATCCTGCAACCCTGAGACGCTGGCAAGGGATTTAAAGTTCTTGTGCGGAAAAGGGTATAGAATGCAGAGAGGGGTGGCAGTGGATATGTTTCCTTTTACGAGGGGGATTGAATGTGTGTGTTTGCTGGGCCGTGTAAAGTAAGATTTGGAAGAACAGAGTGAAATATAGAACTTTTGGATTGGGGGATAATATGCAGTTTATTTACGGAAAGAAGGATTGGAGCACGAGAGAAAGAGGGCAGGAGAACTGCTACTTGCTGACAAATGGGCTGGGAGGATTTTCTTCCGGGACAATGATAGGGTCAAATACAAGAAATGATCATGCACTTCTTATGGCCTGTCTGGAAGCGCCGAACCACCGTTATAATATGATTCACAGGCTGGAGGAGAAGTTAGAATGGGAGGGGGAATCCATATCTATCTCTAGTCAGGAGTATATGGATAAGGAGCAAAATGAGGAAGGATACCGTCTGCTTTCTTCTTTTCGTTTTGAAGATATTCCGAGGTGGATTTATCACATAAATGGGATAGAAATTAGAAAGGAAATTGCCATGAAGCAGGGGGCAAATCTGGTTGCTGTGAAATACGTGATTGACAATCGGACTTCACACAATCTGGTATTTCGGGTGACACCCCATCTACAGTTTGTCCCTAAAGGAGAGATGGTGGCACCTGGGCAGAAATTTGGTCTGAAGGAAGAACAGATATTTACCAGAGAGCATTGCATTCATTTTAAGACAAATGGAACAGTCCATCCCTTTCCTCAAAAGTTTGTTAAAGGGCTATATTATGCCTATGATGCCTGCGACGGAAGGATGGAGAGCGGAAACACTTACTGTAATCACAGTGTATGCTGGGAGGTGCTAGGGCATCAGGAAATGACATTAGAGCTTTTGTATGGCACGGAAAAGATTCAGGAATGTGCAGAGGATGTAATTAGGGGTGCCATTTCTCACAGGAAAAGACTGGTGGAAATCGTAGGCATGAAGGATGAAGTCGCCAGAATGCTGGTAAAAAGCGCCGATCAATTTGTGGCAGAGAGGGCGTCAACGGGAGGAAAAACGATTCTGGCAGGCTTTCCCTTTTTTGAGGATTGGGGAAGAGATACCATGATCACCATGGCAGGCTGTTGTATTACCACAGGGCAATATGAGACGGCGGGAAGCATTCTCCGTACTTTTTCTGTGTATTGCAGAGAAGGGCTGTTGCCAAATCTGTTCCCGGAGGGACTTAACGAGCCAATGTATAATACGGTGGATGCATCGCTTTTGTATATCCATGCAGTGTATCTGTATTTTCAAAAGACAAGAGATCTTGGGCTGGTGGAGGAAATATGGCCGGTGATGAAGGAAATCGTGGGCTGGTATCGAAAGGGCACCGCTTATGGAATCCATATGGATTCGGATGGGCTGCTTTTGGCAGGTGAGGGAACAGACCAGGTGACCTGGATGGATGTGAGAATTGGAGAGATACTTCCGACTCCGCGTCACGGAAAGCCTGTGGAAATCAACGCCTACTGGTATAATGCCCTTCGCGTTATGGATGAGTTTGGAAAACAATTAGGGGAGGAAGGGGATTATGCCGCTTTAGCGGAGATTACGAAGAAAAGCTTTCGGGAAAAGTTTTGGAATCCCTCAAAAGGATGCCTGCGGGATGTGATTTCTGGGACAGCGGCGGACGAGCAGATCAGGTGTAACCAGATATGGGCGGTTTCTATGCCTTTTACCATGCTGGATAAGGAACAGGAGAAGCAGGTGGTAGATACAGTATTTGAAAAACTCTATACCCCTTATGGACTTCGCACTCTCGAAAAGGCTGACCTGGAATTCCATGGAAGCTATGGAGGAGAGCAGAAGGAGCGTGATCTTGCCTATCACCAGGGAACGGTCTGGGTATTTCCGCTAGGAGCATATTACCTGGCTTATCTAAAAATACATGATTACTCATCTCAGGCAGCAATTAAGGTGAAAGACCAGATGGAGGTCTTAAGGGACGCTTTGCGGGAAGGCTGTATCGGACAGCTCCCGGAGATTTATGACGGGGAAAATCCTTCTTTTTCCAGAGGTTGCTTTGCTCAGGCGTGGAGCGTGGGGGAAATTCTCAGAGTCTATGAGGTATTGGAGAGGGTTTCGTAAAAGGTTACTTAAAAAGGTTATTATTTAGAGTGAGTAGAGTGGGAAAAGAGGAAAAACATGAATATACGGAAAGCATCTTTAAAAGATGTGGATAAAATTCTTGCAATCTACCAGTATGCACGGGAACAAATGCGTCTTGGAGGAAATCCGGGACAATGGGGAAGTACATATCCATCCTTGGAACTGATACAAAATGATATTTCCCATGGCAACTGTTATGTTATGGATGAAGAAGAGGAAATTCATGGGGTGTTTGCATTTATCTTGGGTGATGATCCCACCTATCAGAGGATTGAAGATGGCGCCTGGCTGAACGGGGACGACTACGGAACCATACACAGGATTGCGGGCGATGGGAAAAGAAAAGGGATTTTTGACTATTGCACCTGCTTTTGCGAAAAGAAAGTATCAAATATCAGAATAGACACTCATGAGCGAAATCTAATTATGCAACATCTTCTCGAAAAAAATGGATATCAAAAATGCGGACGGATTTATGTGGCAGATGGAAGCCCTAGGATTGCCTATCAGAAGGTGGTTGGATTGTAAAAAATAAGTGGAGATAGGGGGACTCGAACCCCTGACCTATACGTTGCGAACGTATCGCTCTCCCAACTGAGCTATATCCCCATAACCAGTATTATAGCATGATGGGGAGACAGATTCAAGGAAAAAATGAAGAACATAATTTAAGCATAATTTAAGGCTACCGCCGATAGGTCGTATCAGCGATAGCCTTTGATTAACATAAGGATAGCGAGATTAATATCCGCTAATTTACTATATTTCTTAGAACTTCCCAGCCTTAGCAGCTTCCTCAACAGAAACGGCAACGGCAACGGTAGCGCCTACCATCGGATTGTTGCCCATTCCGATCAGACCCATCATTTCAACGTGAGCCGGTACAGAAGAGGAGCCTGCGAACTGAGCGTCAGAATGCATACGTCCTAAGGTATCTGTGAAACCATAGGAAGCAGGGCCTGCAGCCATGTTATCAGGATGAAGGGTACGACCCGTGCCGCCGCCTGAAGCAACTGAGAAGTACTTCTTGCCGGCTTCGATTCTTTCCTTCTTGTAGGTACCTGCTACCGGATGCTGGAATCTGGTAGGATTGGTGGAGTTACCGGTGATGGAAACGTCTACGTTTTCTTTCCACATGATGGCAACGCCTTCAGGAACGGAGTTTGCTCCATAGCAGTTAACCTTTGCGCGGAGTCCCTCGGAATAAGGCTTGCGGTCGATCTCCTTAACAGTGTTGGTGTAAGGATCGTATTCGGTTTCAACAAAAGTAAAGCCGTTGATTCTGGAGATGATCTTGGCGGCGTCCTTGCCGAGACCGTTTAAGATAACGCGCAGAGGTTTCTGGCGAACCTTGTTAGCCTTTTCGGCGATACCGATTGCGCCTTCAGCAGCGGCAAAGGATTCATGGCCGGCCAGGAAAGCAAAGCACTCTGTTTCCTCTTCCAGAAGCATCTTGCCAAGATTGCCGTGTCCAAGGCCAACCTTACGGGTGTCGGCTACGGAACCGGGAATACAGAAAGCCTGAAGTCCTTCTCCGATGGCAGCGGCAGCGTCTGCAGCCTTGCGGCAGCCCTTCTTGATGGCGATTGCAGCTCCTACCGTATAAGCCCAGCACGCATTCTCAAAGCAGATGGGCTGAATCTTCTTAACCTGCTCATAAACGTCAAGTCCGGCGTCCTTGGTGATTTTTTCGGCTTCTTCAATAGAAGAAATGCCGTAAGAATTTAAAACGGAATTGATTGTATCAATTCTTCTTTCATATGATTCAAATAATGCCATTTTTACATTCCTCCTATTTCATTATTCTTTTCTGGGATCAATGATCTTAACAGCATCATCTACGCGGCCGTACTGTCCACATGCCTTCTCATATGCGGTAGCAGCATCGTCACCCTTTTTCATGAAGTCTGTCATTTTACCAAAGTTAACAAATTTGTAACCGATGATCTCGTTGTCTGCATCAAGAGCGATACCGGTAACATATCCTTCAGCCATTTCCAGATAACGGGGGCCTTTCTTCAAGGTTCCATACATGGTACCAACCTGGCTCCTCAAGCCCTTGCCCAGATCTTCAAGACCTGCGCCGATAGGAAGTCCGTCTTCTGAGAAAGCGCTCTGAGAACGTCCATAAACGATCTGGAGGAATAATTCTCTCATAGCGGTATTGATTGCATCGCACACAAGGTCGGTGTTTAATGCTTCCATTACAGTCAATCCGGGAAGGATTTCCGATGCCATGGCAGCAGAGTGTGTCATTCCGGAGCAGCCGATGGTTTCAACCAGCGCTTCCTGAATAATGCCTTCCTTAACGTTCAGAGTTAACTTGCAGGCGCCCTGCTGGGGAGCACACCAGCCAACACCATGTGTTAATCCTGAAATGTCTTCTACTTTTTTGGCCTGAACCCACTTTGCTTCTTCAGGGATAGGAGCACAGCCATGATGAACACCCTGTGCAACAGTACACATTTCTTCAACTTCCTTTGAATAAATCATGTGAAAACTCCTTTCAATTATGTAGATAATACTTACTGACAGAACATCCCGTAAATTGTGAATATTTTGTCATAATCATTGCTTCTATTGTCGCATATCTTCCGCAAAAAATCCAGACTTTTTGGGAACTTTTTGAAAGTTCTGAATAACCTCAAAAATTTATTGAAATACTGGATGCGCTGTGATAGGATATTTTACAAAGCAAAAGATTTCTTCCGGCAGGACACTGTGAACTGCCGCGTCTGAAAGAACAGTCTGTTCTCAATTTCTGAAATCCTGCTTTTAGAATCCCGAAACTCTGCATTCTTTTTGAAAAAGAGGTACATCTGCTGGGCAGGCCGGAGACGGAGAAGGAACAGCGAGTTTCCCCGCAGCTCCGCCAGGTCCGGCTCGATGTGGTGAGTATGGACTGGAATAAAGAAATTTTTTATACGGAAATGCAGAAGACGGATACCGGGAATCTAAGAAAGCGCAGCCGCCTGTACCAGGCACAGTTGGATGTATCGCTGTTAGAACCGGGAACGGCGAACTTTAACCTGCTGAATGATAGCTGCTTTATCCTGATCGCACCGTTTGACATTTTTGGAAAAGGGCTTTTTAGGTATACCTTTGAAGGAACCTGTAGGGAGTGTCCTGAGCTTAAGTTAAATGACGGTGCGGTCAGGGTGTTTATCAATACAAAAGGAAACAACAGCGAAGAGTTTTCACAGGAGTTTTTGGATCTTATGGCCTATATTACGGCATCCACAGACAGGATAGCGGAAGCTTCGGACAGTATGCGGCTCAAGGTGATTCACAAAAATGTTAAGAAGATTAAAGCATCCGAGAAAATGGGGGTAAAGTTTATGCAGAAATGGGAAGAACTGGTATATGCCAGAGCGGATGGAAGAGCAGAGGGAATTGTTGAGGGCGAAGCATTAAAATTGATCAAATTGGTGTGCAAAAAACTGATCAGGGGAGAAGTGGCGGACACCATTGCAGACGAATTGGAGGAGGAAAAAGCCGGTGTGGAGCAGATATGCAGGATAGCAGAAAAGTATGCCCCCGAATATGACTGCCGAAAAATCTATCAGGAATTAAGGATGGATAATTAAGAAGAGAATAAGAACAGACGATCAGCCAGACACTGCCATGTGCTGGCTGATTTTCAATAGAACTGATATGCGAAATGGAATAGAAAATAATAAAAGAAAAGGGAAAAAGTATAAAATGGAACTCTTGTACAAATTTGGATATTTATAAAAATTCTGGATGATAACGGCAAGATTAGAATGCCTAAAAGCTCAATTTGCATATAATAACACAGAAACGGGTTAAAAAATCTGTCAATTATAACAATACATTTCTTGTTGTGTGTTAATTGAGATCAAATAATTACGTTCCACATGTGGATAAAAGACTTGAATTTATTTCAAGATATAGTAAAATAAATTATATATGCACAGAAGGAGAAGTGATCCATGACAGCAAATGACCTTACGGTTGCAGGAATACGTTTTCGCACCCGTGCGGATTATGAGGCTGCGTTGCGCGATCAGAAGAAGATTAAGGCAATCAATGCGCGAGTCAATTTGGATGATCCTAAGGAATTGTTCAAGTTGTTCAGTGCATTGCAGAGCGGCAGCTATCGTTTTGAAACGCAGTTAGGAAATAACTTTGACGATGAGATATATGAAAAGGTCGAAAATTTAAAGAAGCAGGGAATCACCCCGGCGAATGTAAGCCAGGTCAAGAAAGAACCCAAAGGGAAAGCTCAACATTCTGGAAAGGAGAAAAAGGAAGCGATTTTTGTTGAGAAAGATAGAAATGCGCCTTCCAAAAAGAAGAGCAATGCGTCAGATAAAAATGAAAGCAGGAAGAAGTCCAAACCTGCACGTTTAGAAGATTATGACAAAGAAATGCAGCAGCAGATTCTTGATGTGATTAAAAAGAGAGAAAGACGCAGGAAACTTGTGGTCGGCCTGGCTTCTTTAGTGGCTGTGGGGAGCTTTGCTTATTTTGGTGTTTATTATTACTTTGCGGCAAGAACCAGTGCGGACTATACGGATTTGGTAGAGCTGAAAGGAAGCACCGTGCTTGCGCAAAGCGAGGCAAGAAGCAAGTTGTCTTTACATAGGCAGACAATCAATATGCCAGATGTTTTAGATGAATATAAAACCCTTTATGAAAAGAATACAAAACTAATCGGTTGGCTCAAAATCGACGATACAATAATAGATTATCCTGTAATGCAGACATCCGATAATGAATATTACCTTGAACATAATTTTAATCAGGAGTATGATAAGAACGGTAGTTTATTTCTGGATTGTGACTGTAGTATTTATCCTCCTTCTATGAATTTGATTATTTATGGACACCATATGAAGTCGGGGCAGATGTTTGGGCAGCTCCAGAAATATGCCAAGGAGTCTTATGGAGAGAAGCATTCCATTATCCAGTTCGACAGTATCTACGAAAAAGCGACTTATCAGGTAATATACGTGTTTCGTTCTCAAGTGTATAATGATAATGATTTTGTGTTCAAATATTATCAGTTTATTGACGCGAATTCAGAAGAAGAATTTAATTCTTATATGGATGAAATGGCTGCAATGAGCTTGTATGATACAGGTGTTACGGCAAGCTACGGGGACAGTCTGCTTACCCTATCAACCTGCGATCATTCCCAAACAGATGGAAGGTTCGTAGTGGTGGCGAAGAGAATTAAGTAGCATAAAAGGAGTGTCACAAATGGTCAAAGTAAAAAAGAAAAGAAATAGGAAATTAAGGAGACAAATTCGTAAGACAGTTGCTGCATTGACAATGGCTTCCGCTGTTGCAATTGCCGCAATCCCTGTTCCCGATGCAAGAGCGGAGGACCCTGTAACCAGAGATAGTGGCTATGATTACTCGGGACTTACACTACATCAAGATAGCGACAAAAAGAAGATATATATAACTAGTCCTGGATCTGGTAACTGGCAAAGTACGGTCCCCATTTTAGATTCTAATACGCAAATATATGCAGATCCAACGGTTGTTGAAGGATATGATGTAGTTTTTTATTATGCAGTGCCAAGTAACAATGTTGCCGTGATTTTAGGTGCAGATGTATATTCACTACCTACAGGTAATAATGGTAATTACCTCCAGATACCAGAGCAATTTGTTACTTGCCAGGCATATAATGAAAGTGGAGATTACTGTGCAGTAAATGTAGATAATAAGTTTTTGTATTATCAAAAAGAGGATGATATGTTTACCGTTCCAGGAGTCGGGCTTATTCCAAGGTCTGACCCGAATCTTCTTGTAAATCCGGGAGAAAGCACAGGGATCTATTATCACAGGTTGCCAGATAGTGAAAGCGGGGAAATAATAACACAAGAGATAGAAGCAACGTTGACGGCGGATAATGTTGCCGATTATTTTCCTTGTTATCGACAGGATTATGAGGAATGGAAAGACAAAACTTTATACTGGTATGATACGAGTTATGATTCCGGCATTGGAACTATTTCCCTATTGATGGATGTTGATATGTTTGAAAATGGCATGGAACCGACTGAGACGCCGACAGGAACGCCGATACCAACTCCTACTTCTACCCAAACAGTGACAAGTGAGCCAGATCAAAGTGAGGAGCCGACAGAAGAACCCACGTGGCTTCCAACGGAAGAACCGACGGTGATGCCGACTCAGGAGCCGACAGAGGAACCCACATGGCAGCCAACTGAGGAGCCGACGGCAATACCTACGCAGGAGCCGATAGAAGAACCTGCGGCATCATCGGATGCAGGAGCGATAGATAGTCCGGAGACAGATCCATCATCGGTAAATGAAAAATCATCTGCAGAAGTATCTCAAACACCGGAGACTGAAGAGGGTATCCTGAATTCAGAGTTTTTTACTTATACGATAGACAATTCTAACAGAGATGGACGCAATATAGTGGTTGAACCAAAAGTGCTGTCTGTAAGAGGGGGATTGATTAAGAATTATTTAGGTACGGATGTTGTACTTGAAAAACAACATTACAGGCCAGTTACTGGTGCAAATACTTATTTAACTGTTGCAGTAAGATACATAGGACAGCAATATTTAAAAGATAAAGTAGACACTGCAGGAAACCCGACGGGAGAAAAGGAAATTGATGGGACAGTAACAAGCAGCAATAAACGTGGTGTATTTGCAGGGCTGGGAATTAATGAACTGCGCACAGGTGAGAATTTAGTAGGTATTGGAGATTATGCCTTTTTTAACTGCTCAAGTTTAAGAAGTATTATGGTAAACAGGGGAGTTAACAATGGCTTGACTACAATTGGAAACGGAGCTTTTGCTTATTGCACTACTCTGGCAGAGTGTGACCTGATGGAGGCCAATAATTTACAGGTTATTGGTATGGATACATTTTTGCGGTGTAGAAATTTGAGAAATTTCCAATTGCCTACAGGTGTAAAGGCAATTGGTGACTATTGTTTTATGGGATGTGATGGACTGGAGCAGATCACTTTTAATGATGGTCTCTCTTATATTGGTTATAATGCGTTTATTGATTGTTCCGCTTTGAGTTCCCTGACGTTTCCAACAGGATATGTGGAGAAGCTTCCTATTAAGTACTTTAAAGGATGTACCAATATTCAATACATAAAAGTTCAAAATGAGCAGTGTGATTTGATTGATGGCGAAGAAGGAGGGAACGAAGGCGATAAGCATAAACCGGGTGAGGGCTGTGATATTGATCAATTTGTCAATGCCTTGAACTGGGAAAGTTTTTATTTTGAAGGACCGCATACGAATAATTCAGAGATATATAAGACAGCGCGAACACACTCTTTATCCTTCAAGTATGTAATTAATAACGTGGAATACTATGAGAAGGTGGAGACTTGCCCAGAAGCTGAGGAGCATCAGATTTCCTATGTGATCCGTGTGGAGAACGGTCAGGAATCACTGGCAAAACCTATACTTGACAAGGAATGTAAGGTACTTGTTATCCCATCTAATATCGGAAATCATTTGATTACGGCGATTGATGATGGATGTTTTGAAGGTTATTGCAATCTGGAAAGCGTGACAATTCCGTCCAGTGTGTCATTCATTGATTCAAATGCATTTCAAGGTTGTCACCGTCTGAAAAATGTTATTTTTGAACATAGTGCAGAGGATGCATTAGAAATAAGAGATAATGCTTTTAACACGCAGGATATGAGTTTAGGGCATGGTAATAATCGAGATGAGGATAGTGCCAATGATTGTAAGGAACTGCAGGAGGTGGATAATCCGGTAAATAGTGATAAGCGGTTGGCTTATGAGCCTAAACTGGCATTTACAGGTCCCATTTCGCCTACATTCGGTGCGTTTGTTTATGCAATGAAGGAAAACAGTAATTATAATAATGGAAGTCAGGCCTTAAGCTATATTACCTATTACAGTGGGTGGCCTACTAATTTGGCTGTAAAGTATAACCCAGGAAATCCAGAAGGACAGAGAAACGAATTGATCAGTTACCCCACTTATGAACATATAAGAGTAGGATATAAGGCGGATGATTATCCATATCTTACGGGCGAAATGATAGCTGATGCAAAAGAAGCAGTTAGTCAGGAGGCGACAGGAGGTGTTTCTGGTTATTATCAAAGTATTTTGGATGCAGGAAAAAATGTAAATGTTCCAGCAGGGATTACGGCTATTAAAACAGGCTTGTTTTCAGGCTTAAAACGAAATGGCCAGCCATTAGATGGAAATCCGGGGGCTGACATAGATATTATGTCTATTACATTAAATACTGTAAATGAAGTAGAACCCTATGCGTTTGCGGGATGTGAAAGTCTTGTAAGATTTTATTATGATGGAAGTGGATTGACGGGAACTGGTTCTATTGGGGATTATGCATTTAAGGATTGTAATAAGCTTTCAAATGTTGAAATTGGGCCAGGGGTGTCGTCGATTGGAATAAGGCCTTTTGGAGGGTGTGAGAATTTACCGGATGTGAGGTTTGTCAATAATCCTAATTTTATAAGCGATGGACAGATTATTTTTGGCACTATAGACGGGGTCAAAACAAGTATAGTCGAGTGCCTTGAAACCAGAGGAGGCACGATTGGTTCAGAGGAATTAGAGGGAGTTACTTTTATTCAGGAGGAAGCTTTTAAGAACTGCGACAGTGTGAGAAGTATTGATCTTTTAGAGACATCAATTACGGCTATTCCACGACAGGCTTTTTCACAAATGGATAGACTGGGAATAATCAAATTACCCTCAACTGTAACCAATGTGAGCGAAGGAGCTTTTTGGAATACGCCGGATTTATATGAGGTGACGATTTCAAATGACAGAATGACAATCGTGGATGACGCCTTTGCGTTGGTTGAAGAAGAAAACGGGGATATTAAGCTGGTTGATGGAAAACCGAGAGTTTACCCCAAAGGTGATCCAAAAGCGAGAAAGGATAATGAGATTAGTTTTATCTGCAGTAATGATTCGGTTGCCAGCAACTATGCACAGAATATTTACTATATAGAAACGGTGGAAGTAGTCCAGGTGAGGTATTATGTAATACCACAAGGAGAAGACAATACGCGCCCAAGTTTGGTGGGTGGACGACCGGTACCTATACCAGTTAATATATTGGAGGATCCTGTAAAGTGGGCGGAGAAAAAAGCGGATTATGAACCTGATTTAAGCAATAAAACGCGATATCCTGATTATCAGTATCCGGGATATGTTTTCCTGAATTGGAGCGAGTATGAAAATACATCAGATGGATATCTCGAATCATATGCAGTTTATGAGAGAGTGGAAGAGCAGTGCACAATTAATTTTGTAGATGTAAAAAACACAGCACAGGGTATGGTGACGCTCAGAGTGCTGTCAGGAACCAGACTTACAGATGAGCAGATACCGCAGCCCGCAGATCAGGAACATTTTATTGAGTGGAGTCCGGATGCTGGTATAGATATTTCTATTAAAGACAGGATTTACGAAGACGTAACATTTTATGCGAGGTATAATGATATTCAGGTTACACCAACGCCGACAAGCAACCCTGATGCAAGCCCTAGTGGTTCGCCTGGAGCAACACCTAGCGGTTCGCCTGGTGCAAGCCCCAGTGGCTCGCCTGGTGTAAACGTGAGTCCTAGTGCGACGCCAAGCGGCGCTAATAATGCAAGCCCGTCGCCTAATGGAAATAATAGACCTTCATCAACAGCCACACCGACCGCAACCCCGACAGCCACACCGGATGGTGATGGAGTAGTGAGATATACCGTAACGGTGTCCGGCGGAAGCGGCAGCGGCAGCTATCCGGCAGGAACAGTGGTGGCAATTAATGCTTATTACAGAGGAGAGGGTCAGTTATTTGATCGGTGGACTTCTTCGACAGCAGGAGTAGGATTTGCAAATCCTGAGTCACCGTCCACGACATTTACTATGCCAGCCGCCAATGTGGCGATTACAGCGACATACAAGACAGGCGGAGCGGGTACAGCGACCAATACAAGCAGTGGATCTGGTGGCGGTGGAAACGCCGTTACAGGTACAGCAACCAATGGTGGCACTAGAGTAGATATTACTCGTCCTGGAATTTCTAATACCAACCTTGCCGGAGCTACGGTGAGTGGTGCGACAGATAATTTTGTAATTAAAGTTACGGAAGACCAGGCAGCAACCAATGCAGCAACAGCAGCCTTGCAGGCTAGATTCGGAGATCTTAGCAGGATTAAGTATTTCCCTATGGATATCAGTTTGTACGATTCCACGGGACGTACTAAGATTGCGGATACCTCGGGTATCTCCGTGAACCTGACCCTTCCTTTACCGGATGAGCTGGTGCAGTATGCAGGAAATAATAAGGCTGCGGCGATAGCTGGAGGAACTCTTGAAGATTTAAATACCAGATTTACCACGATAGATGGTGTACCGTGCATTAATTTTACAGCAACACATTTCTCACCCTATGTGATTTATGTGGATACGGCAAATCTGACGGAAGCAACCATTGACGCAACACCTAAGACAGGGGATCCGATTCATCCCAAGTGGTTCCTTGCACTTGGCATGGCATGTATGTCATTGATCCTGTTCTTTAAGCGTGATAAGGTAGTTGTTAATACCAAGACAGCATAGGGGAGTACCTATGAACACAAAAATTGCAAAATCCCTGAGTGCGCTACTGCTGGTGACAGCAGTAGCGGTTACTCAGGTACCTGTGTCAGATGCGGAAGCAGTAGTGGCGACTGCATCTGATTTTGAAATGGATGGAAACAAATTAGTGAAATATTCTGGCACGAATGAAGTAGTGTCTATTCCTGATGGGGTCAAGATCATTGGGGAGGAAGCTTTTGCCGGAAATGATAATTTGGTTAGAGTAGATATCGGCAATCAGGTCAAATCCGTGGATTACCGTGCTTTTGCGGAGTGCGATAATCTGCGTACTATTATAGTGGGAGATGGCGTCGAGGAGATTGGCACGGCTGCTTTTAGCAATAATAAGGAGCTGGTGAATGTAAGCTTTGGCGCTGATGTGAAGAAATTGGGAAGTGGTGTGTTTGCGGGTGATAATCATTTGGAGACACTATCACTTTCAGAGGATAACAACCATTTACATTATTCTAATGGTATTTTGTACGATGCGGAAGAGACAAAAGTGTATGCTCTGATGCCCGCTTACGAAAAGGGGGCCTATACGTTTCCCAGCACGGTTCGGGAAATCATGGGCTATGCTTTTTGGGGGAATCCTTATCTTGAAAAGGTGACTCTTGGAAGCGGTCTTAGCGAGGTTCCAGCTTATGCTTTCTCTAATTGTCTTAATTTGAGGGATGTGGAGATTCCCATGTCTGTCAAGGGGATTGGCGCAAAGGCTTTTGAAGACTGCGTAAATTTGACTTCGGTTTCCTTGCCGGAATCCATGCTGCAGATTAGCGAGTCAGCCTTTGATGGATGTCCCAAAGTGGAATTTACTGCAGCGCCAGGGACTTATGGTGCGGAATATGCCGCATCTCGTAAAACCTCTGAGGTGGATGAGGTGGAGTATGAAGATGTGCAGGATGCTCAGGTAATTGGTGCAGATGCAATCTCAGAAGAGGGAGAACAGGAAGAGAATGAGACAACAACACCTACACCGTCCTCAAACGAGGAAACGCCAACTGCTTCTCCAGAATCGGAGATGGAGTCTGTTACAGAAGTTATAAATAATGAGACGTTGCTTGGTCAGTCCAGCATAGTTTCAGGAAGGGCGCTGATTTTCATTGATAACAGACAGCAATCGGTGATCAGTGGGAATGGAGCGGAAACTGCAAGAAAAGTAGATTTATCCAGCATGGAAAATGCGGTAACTCAGATTGGAGAAGCGCTGGGCAATACAGCGACAGAAGCCGGGGGAGAGGGCTTATCTGATACCACAGCAGCCATAGGTAATATTATGGCGGATAATGCACAGAAGGGAAAAGATTTCCCTAAATATACGATTGTGGGAGATAAAAAAATAGCTTCACAGGCTTTTTATCAGGATAATGGATTGACCTCCTATGAGATAGAGGATGGAATTACAGAAATTGGAGAATTTTCCTTTGCAAGGTCAGGGCTCACTTCAGTGACTATTCCGGAGGGAGTTACCAGGATTGGTTATGGAGCCTTTTACCATTGCGACAGCTTGAGTGAGGTGGAGATTCCAGATTCTGTGATAGATATTGCCCCCTATGCATTTGACAAGACGCCTTGGATTACAAAGCTTGGGGCAGACGCTTTCGGCATTGTCGGAGACGGGATTTTGCTCACCTATTCGGGAAGTGATAGTGTGGTAAATATTCCGGAGGGAGTGAAGCAGATTGGCCCAGGCGCCTTTAAAGAACATATGGGAATTACGGCTGTCAATCTTCCTGACACCGTTGAGGTGATCGGGGAGGAAGCTTTCATGAATTGCCGGAATTTAAAGACAGTGAACGGCGGAGACCATCTTGTAAAGGTGAAGGACAGAGCTTTTATGAATTGTCCGTTGTCCAAGGTGACGATTCCTGAAACAATGAAAGAAGTGGGCCTTGGAGCGTATGCGCTTTCGGATGGCACAGATACGGTCGTATTTATGGGGACTGAGCTTCCGGTGCTCACGATGGAAAGCGGAACTGGAAGGCTTGCAAATGAGGAATACCGCACCTATGCATTTGACAATATCAAGAATGCGATTATTGTGGAGGGGGCAGGGGATTTAAAAGGGACGGTGTTGGAGGCAGGTACTTATGGATTTAAAGGAATTATTTCTACGGAAACTGGAAGCCGGTCGGTGGATAATCAGGCAGGTGCCTCTCTAATAAATGGCACTGGTGTGACATTGCGGTTTAACGGGACAGCAATTGAGGAGAGCGAGAATGCTTTGGCACAGATTCCGGGAAATGAAGATGCTTTTATCCTTGAAATTAGTGATTCCGAGGAAGCAGCAGCCCAAATTACGGCGGCCTATGGGGAACTTTATGGAGGCAGAGAGCCTTCCGGACTCACAGCCTTTGATATGACATTGTATGATGCGTCCGGAACCATTCCGATTACAAGGCTTGGAAAGCAGTATATCACGGTTCAGGTGAAGATGCCAAGCGGGACATCAGCAGAAAATCTGCATGTAGTCACTTTGGATCAGGATGGACAGCTTGAGGCTCTGGAACATCGTGTGACTGAACTTGAGGATGGAAGTTATATCCAGTTTACTACAAGTCATTTTTCACCTTTTGGTATTTATCAGTATACATCCATGAACGCTCAGGCAGTAGTGACAGATGGAAAGGCTGTAATTACAAATCCTACTGGAAATAAGGATGATACGCCGGATACTGGTGATTTCCTTCATCCTAAGTGGTTTTTGGCTCTAGGGCTTTTAGCAGGTGCAGTGGCACTGTTCTTTTACAGAGGAAAGCCGAAGAAGACAAATATTTCATCAACGATTAAATAGAACTGTTTGAAACTCCCGGCATATGATAATTAAAAAGCCGGGAGTTTTTTATGCTTCGGGTAAGACATCAGGTTGGATGCAGCGATGAATTGATCAATTCCTGCGGGAATAGCGGTGTAACCATAGCAATGTTAGATACAGGGGTGGCTGGCCACCCTGATTTTGATAATAGAATTATTGCATTTAAGGATTTTGTCAATGGAAAAAGAAATGCCTATGATGATAGTGGGCACGGTACCCACGTGGCAGGCTGTCTGTGTGGAAGCGGACGACTTTCGGAGGGCAAATACAGGGGGATTGCCCCTGCAAGCAGGCTGGTGGTAGGTAAGGTGCTCGATTATAAAGGGGACGGAAATGTAGAGAATATGGCGGCAGGAATGGAGTGGATTCTCGAACATATCCGGGAATATAATATCCGCATCCTGAATATTTCCATTGGAATGGATGAGAGTATAGACAGGGAGCGGATGGAAGGACTGGTTGAATTGCTGGATAAGGCATGGGAAGCGGGACTTATTGTTGTGTGTGCTGCCGGAAATATGGGGCCGAACCCCATGACAATCTCTCCCTTGGGAGCCAGGAAGGAGGTAATTACAGTTGGATGTCACGAAGGAGGATTTTTCAGCAATCACCCGCATTTGTGTGAGGAATATTCCAGCAGGGGCCCAAGTCCCTATTCTATGAAAAAGCCGGATGTGGTAGCCCCCGGTACAGATATTATCTCCTGTAATGCTCAGATTTCCAGAAGAGGAAGGTACTACAGGAATGCCTATATCAGCAAAAGTGGTACTTCCATGGCAACACCTATTGTATCAGGAGGTTTGGCTCTCCTTCTCCAGAAATATCCGTATTATACAAATGCCCAGGCAAAGCAAAAGCTGATGTATACTTCAAAAGATTTGAATGAGCCCTGGAATAAGCAGGGGTGGGGCATGATTCAGATAGATAGATTACTACAGTGAGACGGTTTAGAGGAAATAAAACATTAAAATGTTTCACAATAAATTGTTTCATATTAAAATGTCTTATAATAATTCACAATAAAATGTTTCTTAAAAAGAGGATTGACAGGGAATGCTTCATTGTATACAATTATACATGGTTTTGGCTGAATACATTTCAGATATCTTTAAGACCATAGGAGGAGGAGTTTACAGTGGAGGAGAACAACAGATATTTTACGAACAGACCGGTGTCTTTAAATACCAAGAACAACCTGTTGGAAATTGAAGAGCACATGTACATATTGGATGATGTGAAGAAGCCCAATGTGTTCAGAAATATGTTTCCCTATTCGGAGGTGCCAAAGATTCCTTTTAACGACAGGATCGTTCCTCACAATATGCCCAGAGAAATCTGGATTACGGACACGACTTTCAGGGATGGACAGCAGTCCAGGGCGCCCTATACCACGGAGCAGATTGTGAATATTTATGATTACCTTCATCGGCTGGGCGGACCGAACGGCATGATTCGTGCCAGTGAATTTTTTCTGTACAGCAAGAAGGACAGAGATGCGGTGTGTAAATGTATGGAGCGGGGATATAAGTTCCCGGAGGTGACAAGCTGGATTCGTGCCAGCAAGGAGGACTTCAAGCTGGTGAAAGAGCTTGGAATGAAGGAAACCGGTATTTTGGTAAGCTGCTCCGATTATCATATTTTTCTGAAGCTGAAAATGACTAGACGGCAGGCAATGGAGCATTACTTGAGTGTGGTCAGGGACTGTCTGGAGGAAGGGATCAGCGTCAGATGTCACTTGGAGGATATCACCAGGGCGGATATTTACGGGTATGTGGTGCCTTTCTGTCTGGAACTGATGAAGCTGATGGAGGAATACAAGATTCCCATCAAGGTTCGGGCCTGCGATACCATGGGCTACGGTGTGAATTATCCCGGCGCGGTTATTCCAAGGAGTGTGCAGGGAATTATTTATGCACTGCATACCCATGCGGGAGTGCCTCATGAGCTGCTTGAATGGCATGGACATAATGATTTTTACAAAGCAGTAGTCAACTCTACCACCGCATGGCTGTACGGCTGTTCGGGAATCAATACCTCGCTTTTTGGTATCGGCGAGAGAACAGGTAACACCCCTTTGGAGGCCATGGTGTTTGAATATGCGCAGCTCAAGGGTGATTTGAACGGTATGGATACCACGGTGATCACAGAGCTTGCGGAGTATTATGAGAAGGAAATCGGCTACCATATTCCGGAGAGAACCCCTTTTGTGGGCAAGAACTTTAATGTTACAAGAGCCGGGATTCATGCGGACGGACTTCTCAAGAATGAGGAGATTTACAATATATTTGATACGGAGAAGTTTTTGAACAGACCGGTGCTCTGTGCGGTATCCAATACCTCAGGACTTGCGGGAATTGCCCATTGGATCAATACCTATTATAAGCTGACAGGCCAGGAGCAGATGGATAAGAACAGCCCTCTTGTGGCGGAAGTGAAGAAATGGGTGGACGAGCAGTATGAGGATGGCCGCGTGACTGTCATCACGGATCAGGAGCTTGTGGAGAAGATATCAGAGATTCAAAAAAATCTATAAAAAGGAAAAGGAAGCAGTTGGGTTATGGGCAGTTATGATGTTAAGCGGGAGGTATCAGACAGATACTCCCTGCGCGGCAGGGTGTTTCACCGGCTGAGGGAAGACATCCTGAACGGAAAGTATAAAGAGCACGAGGAATTGAAGGAGGTGGCGATTGGAGAGGAGCTTGGCGTCAGCCGCACGCCGGTAAGGGAAGCCTTCCGTCAGTTGGAGCTGGAGGGATTGATTCAGATTGTTCCCAACAAGGGAGCCTATGTGACGGGAATTACGGCCAAGGATGTGAAAGATATTTATATGATACGTTCCTCTCTGGAGGGAATGTGTGCCAGGCTTGCCACAGAGCAGATTACGCCGGAACAGTTGGAAGAACTGGAGGAGAACGTATATCTTGCCAGCTTCCATGCGTCCAAGGGACATATGGAGCAGATGGCGGAGCTGGATAACCGCTTCCACAATATTCTTTATGAGGCCTGCAATTCCAAGATGCTTGAAAATCTTTTGCAGGATTTTCATCAGTATGTGATCCGTATCCGCAAAAAAACCTTATCCACAAAGGAGAGAGGAATTGCTTCCAATGAGGAGCACAAGGCGATCATGGAGGCGATCAAGGCAGGAAATTCTCAGGAGGCAGAGAGGGCTGCTACCTTCCATATGGAAAAAGCTTATGATAATATTGTAAAGAGTGGACTATATGATCTGTTTGTATCAGAAGAAAGAGAGTGATTGGAGGTAACGATGGAAAAAATTAAGATGACAACCCCTTTGGTGGAGATGGACGGGGACGAGATGACCAGAATCCTCTGGCAGATGATCAAGGAGGAGCTTTTGCTTCCCTATATTGATTTAAAGACAGAATATTATGATCTGGGACTTGCCAGCAGGAATGAGACGAACGACCAGGTGACGGTGGATAGTGCCAACGCAACGAAGAAGTATGGAGTTGCAGTGAAATGCGCCACCATAACGCCCAATGCGGCCAGAATGACAGAGTATCACCTGAAGGAAATGTGGAAGAGTCCCAACGGTACCATCCGTGCGATTCTGGACGGAACGGTATTCCGCGCACCAATTTTGATTAAGGGAATTGTTCCCTATGTAAAGAACTGGACGAAGCCAATTACCATTGCCCGTCATGCCTACGGGGATGTTTACAAAAATGTGGAGATCAAGGTTCCCGGTAAGGGGAAGGCGGAACTGGTGTTTACGGCAGAGGATGGCACTCAGGTAAGGGAGACAATTCATACCTTTGACGGGCCGGGAATCCTTCAGGGAATCCATAACACGGAGAAATCCATTGCCAGCTTTGCAAGGGCCTGCTTTGGCTATGCAATTGACACCAAACAGGATTTGTGGTTTGCCACGAAAGATACCATTTCCAAAAAGTATGACCACACCTTTAAGGATATTTTCCAGGAAATCTATGACGCTGAGTATAAGGAAAAATTTGAGCAGCTTGGAATCGAATACTTCTATACTCTGATTGACGATGCCGTTGCCCGTGTGATACGCTCCGAAGGAGGCTTTATCTGGGCCTGCAAAAATTATGACGGGGATGTGATGTCCGACATGGTGGCTACTGCCTACGGGGATCTTTCCATGATGACCTCGGTTCTGGTTTCCCCGGAAGGAGTTTACGAGTATGAGGCGGCTCACGGAACTGTACAGCGCCATTATTATAAACATCTGAAAGGGGAGGAAACCTCCACCAATTCCATCGCCACCATCTTTGCATGGACAGGGGCGCTGCGCAAGCGCGGAGAGTTGGACAATATTCCTGAGCTTATGGCATTTGCGGACAGGCTTGAGAGAGCCTGCATTAAGACCGTGGAGGATGGGAAGATGACCAAGAGTCTGTCTTTGATTTCCACCTGCGAAAATCCTGTGATTTTGAACAGCCTGGATTTTATAAAGGCAATTCGGGAGACATTGGATGAGCTGTGAGAAATGGTTCAAGTGATGAAATATATGTTGAGTGGTAATCGGATAGGGCCCTATCCGCCGCGCGACCCGTGCCGCCGCTTTAGCGGCAAAATTCCGCTGCACGGGTCTGCGCATAAAACCGGGGAAGAGTCTTAAAGCTCTTCCCCAATTTTATAAGGATAGCCGACGGAGCTTTTGGAAGGAAAAGTCTAAAATCCGTTCCTTTCGCTCCCGGAGCATCGTCTTATAAAATTCCTTCTGCAAATCAGAAATAAAAGGTGTTTCATTTACAATATTATCAATCTTTTCCATATCAATTCTGGGGAATATCCGCTTTAATGCTTTGTTACAATCCCTGTTCTCCAATGAGGAAATAAACTTAAAATATTGGATTTTCTGTCCATTTATCTTTATTCCCGAGAGCGGTCTTTCAAAAATACGGATTTCACGCTCGGCAGGATCATCCAAAGTCTTTTGCATAATTTCTTCGTTTGCCTGGGGGAATAAGCAGCTTCCGCAATCGTAAACAGGAGCAAGAGATATTTCGTCGGTAACGGTGTTGTATAGGAAACCCCAGTTGCCGTTGTGTCTGTCCCAGTTTCCAATTAAGGCATCAACAATAAACATATCCCAAAACCATTCTGTCAGTTTTTTGGAATCAATAGCGGTTTGTTCCTCTAAAGTTTTTTCAATATCGCTAAGCTCCGTACCATAGCCATTGTAGGTTGAATCGATAATGGTGTTTTTTAAGGAAGCAAAGTCCTGAAGGACAAGTCCGCCTGCGGTGAAATCTTTGCAGGCTACAATGATTTTCTGTTTTCCCTTTTTGGTATAGGTTCCAAGCATAGTTTTTTGAACCGGAATACCGATGCTTTCAAAAATATGACATCCCAGGTATTCTGATATACAACCGTTCGCATAACTCATTTCCTTATTGATAGAGGGAACAGCGGGGAATTTCAGCATATACAGCTCGTCGTTATATAGTACGGAAATTTTACTGCCGTTTGCGCCTGCATAGGTCTTGTTACGAACGGGAAGACCGGTAAAATCAATCATTGTTAATCATTTCGCTCCATTCTTAAATAGTTTTCACGCAAATACCAGGCCTGTTCCGCAGAAATCTCCTGTCCGACTTCGGCAGAGTTAATATCTGCATTTAATTCGCTCCAATACATATCCCAATGATAATCTATTTTGCCGCTGTCTATCATTTTCCAGGAAGCAATCATATTTTCTAAAGAAGATTGCAGATATGGTGGCAGATCACATTCAAGATATTTTTTGCTTTTGGGCAATCCCGTTTCCTTATATTCTTGCAAGCTCATTTGCACTGTCCTTTATCCTATTACTCGGCTTAAAGCCGGAATATAAATTGTAGAGCCGTATATAAGACCCGTATGTATGGTTTCAATAGGAGGGACGAGAAAAACTATTCTCTTTCTGCCCTATTGTCCTGATCAGAACTGCTGGTCAACCCTTTATCAATCCGTTTAATGCCATTTCGTATGACTTCTTTTGCTTTCTCAGTGTTATCAGTTTCAAGCAATGCTAAAATGGAATCTAACAAGATACATAATTCCTGATTATTCATAGCCTTACCTACTTTCTATAAACAATGTTTATGTGATACTTTCTGTAGAATAATGATGAATTTCATTGTAAAGCCTTTAAACACTAACTTCCTTTTTCATTGATGCATCTATTATATGCAAAATCCCTGAAATTTTCAAGTATTATTAAAAACCGTTTAATTCTAATTGAAATAATTGGTTCTAAGACTTTTGGAATCAAGCCTCTTAGTTGACGCAACGATATATATGTCGTAAAATTTATTGCAAAGGGAAAAAATAATGTTTTAAAATACATAAGAATTTTTTGATGGAAAAGGTTTAAAAGGAGGAAAAGGGGATGGAACAAAAAACAGACATCAGGCCCCCGGTGGAGGTGCGCTACCGCAGAGAGCTGGAGGCGCTTAAGGCCCTTGACAGGGAGAGAAAGCCCTTAAACTGGCAGCTTTCCCCCAAGGCGGTGCGGACATTTATCCTGGGAAGCCGGGAGCCGCTGATCTGGAATGGGGAAGAAATCCCTGTTCGAAAAAAGTATCTGGGAAATGATGCGCTGGTGGAGCGGTGCATCATCACGCTGGCAGGCAACCGGGGACTGATGCTGGTGGGAGAGCCCGGGACGGCCAAAACCATGCTTTCGGAGCTTTTGTCGGCGGCCATCAGCGGTGTCAGCACCAATACTATTCAGGGGACAGCCGGAACCACGGAGGATATGATCAAATACAGTTGGAACTATGCCCTTCTGCTGGCAAAAGGGCCGGTCAGGGAGGCACTGGTACCCTCCCCTCTGTACACGGGTATGGAAAAGGGAATCCTGACCCGGTTCGAGGAGATCACCAGGACTCCGGCAGAAATCCAGGACAGCCTGATCAGCGTGCTCAGTGATAAGGTGCTGAATGTGCCGGAGCTGGGGGAGGAGGGGCTTCTCTTTGCAAAGGAAGGCTTTAACGTGATCGGCACGGCCAACACCAGGGATAAAGGCGTGAATGAAATGAGCAGCGCCTTAAAGCGGCGTTTTAATTTCGAGACGGTAATGCCGGTAAAGGATGTGGCGCTGGAAAAGCAGATCATTATCAGTGAAGTGGAAGCGCTGGCAAAGGAGGCTCAGATCGATATGCCGGTGGATGAGGATGTGGCGGAGCTTCTGGCCTCCACCTATCACGAGCTTCGGGAGGGCGTATCCTCCATGGGGCATCGGATTGACCGTCCCTTTGCCGTGATGAGCACGGCGGAGGCAGTGTCGGTTTACTATCAGACTATGATGAGTGCCTACTATTATGGAGATTCCCACATGGATTTGGGGAATCTGGTGCAAAATCTGGTGGGAGCCGTCCAGAAGGAAAATGGAGAGGACATGGAAAAACTGCGCAGCTACTTCCAGACGGTAGTGCGGGATAAGGGAGGAAAAGAGGGCGGACTATGGAACAGTTATTACGAAGCGAGAAGTTACCTTCGGTAACTTCTGAGTTACCTCCGGTAACTCCACAAATAACTGATGTTACCTCTGGAAATGTGTGGGATTTATCAGCTCCGCTTTTGTATTTCCCGGTGCGTCATCACAGCCCGGCCTGTGCTTTCCATCTGCAGAAAGCCATAGCGGCGTATCAGCCGGACTGCATTCTGATTGAAGGCCCTGAAAATGCGCAGGAAATGATTCCGGTGCTGGCTCATGAGGACACCAGGGCTCCTGTTGCACTGTATTATTTTTATAAAGATAAAAGAGGGCTGTTGAGTGAGGAAAAAGAGGATTACAGATGTTATTATCCCTTCCTTGACTGTTCGCCGGAGCTTGTGGCTCTTCGGGAGGCGAAAGAGCGGGGAATTCCGGCTCGTTTTATAGATTTGCCCTACGGGGAAATTCTTTTGGGAACTAAGGAGTGCCAGGGGATTCGCAGGGAGACAGCAGGAGGTGAGGAAAAGCAGACCTATAACGATGACTATCTGCTTTCCCGCAGCCGGTATATGAAACTTCTTTGTGAAAAGACAGGTCTGCGCAGTTTTGAGGAGCTGTGGGAGAAGTATTTTGAGATCGACGGCCTGTTTCTGGAGACCGGGGATTTCGTGGAGAGGATGTCGGTGTACTGTAATCTTACCAGAGAGCATACGCCCCGGGAGGAACTTATGGAGGATGGGTGCCTTCTGCGGGAGAGGTACATGGCAGGCCGGATAGAGGAAGCTCTTCGCTCCTTTCAGCGGGTTCTGGTAGTGACCGGAGGCTTTCACACTGCCGGTCTTAAAGAATTGCTGAAATGGCAGGATGGAGAGCCTGTGTATACCGGAAAGGCTCTTAAGTGTCATTCCTTTGGGGAGGGAGAGCAGGGGGTCTATCCTCTGGCTTATTCCATGGAGGCTACGGATGCCTTAAATGGCTATGCCAGCGGAATGCTCTCGCCGGGTTTTTATCAGCAGGTGTGGGAGCTGCTCTGTGAAAAAGGTGCGCAGAAAAAAGTTTATGAGGAGGCAGTATTAAACCAGCTTGTGCGCACAGGGCGTCAGGCCAGGAGAAAGAAGGAGAGCATTTCCTCTTATGATGTGATCTGTGCCCTTTCCATGGCAAAGGGGCTGGCGTCTCTTCGGGGCAAGAGGGAGCCGGGATTGTATGAGCTTTTCGACGGCGCGCTTTCTGCTTTCATAAAAGGGGAAAACAGCCCTTCTACGGATTTGCCGCTGAGAATCCTCAGGGAATTGAATACGGGGAGAGAGACAGGAGTCCTGTGCAAGGAGGCGCAAAGGCCGCCGCTGCTTTCTGATTTTGAGGAGCAGTGCCGCAGGTTTGGGCTTAAACTGCAGTCCTCAGCAAGGCAGGAGGTGACCCTGGAGCTCTTTTCGAAAAAAAAGCATCTGGCTATGAGCCGGTTCTTTTATCAGATGGAATTTTTGGAGACGAAATTTGCGCTGCGAAAAAAAGGCTCTGATCTGGTAAACCGCAGGGACAAAAGCCGGATTCGAGAGGTTTGGGAGTACCGGTTCTCTGCCCAGGTACTGTCAACTCTGGTGGATGTGTCCATGGCAGGGGGAACGGTGGAAGAGGCATCCCGAAGCCTTTTGATTCGAAAATTCGGTAAAAGCGTTGGCAGCAGGGAAGCGGCGGCTCTGCTCGCCAGGGGCTTTCTGATGGGCTTTTTGGAGGAGCAGGCGGGGATGGGAGAGCATATCAGGCAGGTATTGCTTATGGACGGCGACTTCTTTTCCCTGACAGAGGGCTTTTCCCATCTGCGGATGCTCTATGAACTTCAGGAGCTGTATCAGGTGGAGGATTCTCTGGAGCTCAGTGAGCTTCTTGCCATTTCTTTTCGGAAAATCGTGCAGCTTTTGCCTTCCATGGGGCAGGTGAAAGAGGAACAGGAAATGGCTTTTATGGAAAGCTGTCTGTCCCTTTATCAGATGACGGGGAAGGAGGGCTTTACCCATTTCAGGCCAAGGCTGATGGAAGCCATGGAGCTTCTTCTGGAGAAAGGTGTTCTTTCGAAAACAGACATACGGCCGGGGATTGAGGGAGCCGTGCTGGGGATTCTTTATGGATATGATAACAGCTATGGGGAGCGGATTCAGAAGACTGCGGCAGGGTATCTCAGGGGAACGGAAAAGAAACAGTTAAGGAGCGCGTCATTTCTTCGGGGCCTGTTTTTTACCGCAAGGGATCTGGTGTTTGTCAGGGAAGAGTTTCTTGCCATGATTCATGAACTGTTAGCGGAGCTGTCTGTCACGGCGTTTATGGAGCTTTTGCCCGAGCTGCGGCAGGCTTTCGGGTATTTCACGCCCCTGGAGATCGACCGGATTGCGGGAAAGGCAGCGGCTCTCTGCGGTGCGGAAAAAGAAAAATATGGCCTGTCAGGCCGTGACTTTTTAAAGGGCAGGATCGTATCTGCGGAAGAATATGCCTATGGAGAGCTTTTGGATGCTTATGCTGCGGAGGTATTGCAATGGAAATAAACAGCAGTCAAATGAACAGGTGGCGGCTGATTTTGGGGGGCTTTGCTCAGGAGAGGCTGGCGTTTGGAAAGGGAGCAGCGCTTGAAAACGGGATTTCCTGTATGGATTTGGAAGAGGTGCTGGATTTCCTTTATAACAGGGAACAGGGAGAGGACGTGCGCAGGCAGGGAGGAACGCAGGAGAGCCATCTGACGGCTGCCACCTGGATTACCCGTATCAGGAAGCTGTTTCCCAAAGAGACAGTGGAAATTTTAGAGCGGCACGCATTGGAAAACTATGGAATGACAGAGCTTCTTACAGATAAGGAGGTTCTGGAAAAGTTAGAGCCCAATCAGGAGCTTTTAAAGACCATTCTGCAGTTAAAGCACCTGATGAAAGGGGATGTTCTGGAGGAGGCCAAACGGATTGTAAAGAAGGTGGCTGAGGAGATTGCGGAAAGATTAAACAAGGATATCCGCCGCTCCCTTCTTGGAAGAGTGGACAGAAATACCAGCAGTCCCATTCCGTCCATGCGAAATCTGGATATCCAAAAAACCATCCGCAAGAATTTAAAGCATTATGACACAGAGCAGGAAAGGCTGCTGCTTGAGAAGGTCTATTTTAACAGCAGGGTGAAGCGTTATAATAAATGGCGGGTGGTCATTGCGGTGGATGAGAGCGGCTCCATGCTGGACTCAGTGATTCACAGTGCAGTGATGGCGGGAATTTTCGCCAGGCTCCCCATGTTAGATACCCGTCTTGTGATTTTTGACACCCAGGTGGTGGATTTAAGCGGTTATCTGGAGGATCCTGTGGCCACGCTGATGAGTATTCAGTTAGGCGGCGGCACTTATATCACGGGAGCCCTGCAGTACTGTGAATCCCTGATTGAAAATCCGCACAAAACCATGGTGGTGTTGGTGTCCGACCTGTGCGAAGGCGGCAGCATACAGGGGCTTTTGGGGGTGAGCCGGGGAATCATTGAGAGCGGCGCAAAGCTGATCTGCCTGACGGCTCTGGACATGGATGCCAATCCGGTGTATGACCGCCACACCGCACAGCGCCTTGCCGATTTGGGGGCCCATGTGGGCGCCATGACGCCGGAAGCGCTGGGTGATTTTATGGGAAAAATCATGAACGGATAGACATCCGTTGTTAACATAAGGATGGCTGGCGCAGCCTGACATCCGTTGTTTGGGAAAAGGGATGACATATGGAAAGCTTAAAGGCTTCTATTGAAAAAGTGGATGATGACTATTTGATTGGCCTGAGCAACAAAGGGATTGTGAAAAGAGCCTATAAGGACCTGGAGCAGGAGAAGCCTTCGGTGACATGGCAGGGGGAGGAAATCCAGGTCAGTCTTAAGGAGGAAACCTGTATTTTGCGGATGCCATTGGGAGAGAGCGCCTGCAGTTGTCCTTCTCACAGTATCTGTCGGCATATCGTGACGGCCGTGTTGTGGATAAAGCGGGAGATGGAAGCCGATAAGAGCCCGTCTTGTGAGACGCAGGAACAGGGAGAAGCGGTTCAGGGAGAAGAGGCGGCATTGAAAAATCAGCCGGAAGAGCCGACGGTTTTATCCGAGCTGCTGCAAATCCCGCCGGAGCGTTTGAAGCGGGCCTGCGGCAATAAGCGTTATGCCCGGTTTTTGGCGCATATGCGCTCCAAAAAGCTCCCTCCTATGACGGAGAGTTCTATTGTGACCGTGCTCCTTCCCTGGGAAAAGGCAACGGTCAGGCTCTTAGAGCCTGCCGAACATATTTCCTGCAGCTGCCACAGCAGAGAGCTTTGTGCTCATAAGGCCCAGGCTTTGCTGGCCTATCAACTGGCGAAGAAGAAATGTACCTTGGAAGAGCTGGAAGCGCTGAAGGAACCGGAAAGCATCTTGGACAGAGAGCTGGTGAAACAGGCCTGCGGGAGTATCTGCCAGGAAATTAGCCATCAGCTTTGTATAGGGCTTTCGAGAGCGTCGAAGGAGGCCCCGGAGAGCCTTCTGAGATTGTCTGTTATTGCGCACAGGGCTGCGCTTCCGGCTCTGGAGAGTTCTCTGCGGGAGGCGGGGGCGTATTATGAGCAGTACTTTTCCCGCTCCGCGGCTTTCAGAGGCGGGGAACTGTTGGAAAAGCTTTTAAGGCTTTATCAAAGAGCCCGGCAGCTTTCAGTGACAGATCAGGAAGAAGAAATCCGCTCCCTGGCAGGTACTTTCCGGGATTCCTATCTCCCGGTGGGAACTCTCCATCTGATGGGGATGGGGGCAAGGGCTTTCTCCAGCAAGACGGGCTATGAGGGAGAAATTTACTATTTTCTGGAGACCAGGCAAAAGCAGTGGTATACCTGGACGGATGCCCGTCCCACTTTTTATGAGGGAAGAACTGCTCCGGGAAATCAAACTGCCCGGCAAAGGCAGACGGAAAATGTCCAGGCTCCGTGGGGACTGAACTGCAGCAGGCAGCAGATGCAAAGTCTTGTATTTGAACTTCAAAATGCCAGAGCAGCTTCTGGCAGGCGGCTTTCGGTCAGTCAGGAAAGCCGGGGAGAGGCGACCGCCGTAAGGAGCCCTGATTTGGAGGAAATCAGGGAAATGATTTACTGGGACTATGAGAAGGTGGTTTTGGACTGTATGGGGCAGAAGGAGACAGAAAATTCCCTCGCGCTTGTGGGCGCTGTGCGCTGGGATGAAGCCTTTTTTGACAAGGTAAAACAGAGATTTTCCTGGAATATGTATGATGAAAAGGGGAGGCGTCTTTCCATCGCCATGAACTACACCAAAGAGGAAAAGCTGATCATCAATCTGCTGGAAAGACTGGAGCAGCGTCTCAGAAAGCAGCAGCCGGGCGCCATCGTATTTTTGGGTTCCTTCTATGTGGATGAGGAGGGAAGGCCCTGCCTTTATCCCATAGAATTTTTTGTAAGGGAGAAGATGTCTGTGAACTCAGGAAACAGGGAGACTTCCGAAATATCTTCCAATCTCCCCCCGAGGGAGATGGTCGGCAGCATGGAGCAGTATTTCCGGGAAGCAGAAAGACTCCTTGAGGATATGTTCATCAGCGGTCTTTCTTCCCAGCAGGGGGAAACCCTTTCCGAATGCCGCCGTCTGGCCAGGGAAGGGGAGATGATGGGACTGCATCAGGCGGGCAGGGAATTGTCAGAGATTTATGAGCTTTTGGATGGCAGGCGGCATCAGATGGAATTTTCGCCGGAGCCTGTGACCCTGGCGCTTGGCAGGCTGGAAACCTGTATAAGAGCCTGCCGGGAGCGGCTCCTGAAGGATAAAGCTCTGATCTGCCTGCAGGAGAGCAGCATAGAAGGATAAAAGCAGGAGACAGCATAGAGGGGTAAAAGCAGGAGAGCGGCAAAGAGACCAACAGAAAAAATAAATAAGGGGTGAAGGTATTATGAATTTAAGTGAAGAGCGCAATTATCAAAAGCTGATGGAAACCCTGGAGGCGATGGAGTTATCGGAGGAAAACCGGAAGCTGGCGGAGCAGTATCTGGATATGTCCCTGCCGGAGAACCGGGAACTGCTTAAGGAGGTAAAAAGGCAGGATTTCTCCCGTCTGGACAGGGAAAAGCAGCAAAAGGCAAAGGCCTACGGAGAGCATCTGCAAAAGCGGGGCAGGACGGAGGAGATGGAGCGTTTTGTCCGCTTTGCAGCGGCGGCGGGAGGTTCTACCGCCTGTTATGTGCTGATTTCCTATGGCTGGAATCTGGACAGATATAAGGACTGTCTCACCGATGCCCAGAAAGCGGCCATCAAGGCGGAGGCCATTGCCTGGACTACCTGGCAGCTTCGGGATGCAGCCAAAAATATTGATCAGAAAGACCCGGAAATTCTCCGGGAGGCGGCCACGCTGTGCTATCACAAGAGCAGTAATGCACAGGTGCTGCTTCTGGGGCTGAGCCTGCGCTATGAAAAAAGCGGGAAGGCAGCGGGCAGCTTTTTGAAAGGGCTGTTCTCAAAAGTATCTAAGGAAAAGCCGGGGAAGGAGATTGCGGACGCAGTAAAAGCGCTGGAAGAGAATCTGGTGGGCAGCATCAGCAACCTTTTTGTGGGAACGGCGCCCGCTCAGGAAGAGATCAGGAGGCTGGAAGCATTCGCTCATAAATCTTCTCCGGAAAAGGAAGTTCCCGCAGAGGTGTGGGGGATTCTGCGCGGAAAACAGACTTCGGAATATCTGGTTTCCCTCCTTTCCGGAGCCGCCTTTCTTGGGATGGAACATTCGGAGGTGCTGGTGAATTTCCTGCATCTGTTGGCAGCCATGGATAGGGAAATGGGCCGCACAGCGGTGCTGGATACCTGTCTCAAGATCGGGGGCAAGCAGTGGTTTGAGGATCACATTGAGGCATTGGAGGAACTCCTTCCCATGGACCAGGAGCGTTTTGTGCTCTGGTGTCTGACGCACAAAGAGGAAGAGCCCTTAGGACGCATGATCAAAAAAAGCCCGGAGATCATCCGTCAGAGTCTGCCGCAGGTGCCTACAGAGTATTATGACCATCTTCTGTCCAGAATCAGCCGTGAAAATCCCTCTCTTTTTAAGGAACTCAGTGTTTCCGGAAAGGAGGATTTCCGAAGACGGCTGGCGGAGGAAATCACAAGCCGCTATATGCAGACACAGACAAACGGTCAGGGACAGCAGGAGGCAATCCGCTATCTGCTTGGGGAGGCAGAGCTTGCCGACGTATATCCTTTTGTGAGCGAGTGGCGCAAGGGCTGGCATTATGACAATGGCCGCAGCCAGAAGATGTACCAGCTCAAGGAAAGCGGCAGGGAGCCCCAGCTCTACCGCAGGGCCGTGGTGCTGGAAGGGCTTTGTATGAGGGCGTCGTTTTTTGTCTCCCACTGGTATGGAAAATATCACAGGATAGATAAGGAAGAGATTAAGGGAATTCTTTCGGTATTTGAACAGGAGCAGCTCCCCTTTTCCTATCAGATGGAGGCCTTTGAGGGAATTTACAACAGCTTTTATCAGGAAAAGGACAAGACGGCCTTTGTGAATGAGTGCGTGATGGTGCTTGCCGGAAAAAGACAGCAGTGGGAGAAAGAGTTCGTAAGCTCTGCTAGGGAAGGCTCTGCCTTTACCCGTTTCCTCTGCATCCGGATACTGGATATTTACTGGAAGGAATACAAAGATGTGCTGCTTTCCTGTGCCATGGACAGCGCCAGGCAGGTGCGGGAGCTTCTTGTGGCAGTTTATGAGAGCCATAAGGAATGGGAGCCGGAGATGAAAGCCATGCTGATCTCCAAAAAGTCCCAGGAAAGGGAACTGGCGGTATTGGTTCTGCGCAAATGGGGAGCATCCGCTTACCGTGAGCTGCTGGAAAATGCGCTTGCAACGGAGAAGAGTAAGAAGATCAGGGAGCTTTTGCAGAGCAGCCTTGGAATGGAGCCTTTGGAGGCAGAGCTGGTTCAGGCAGGAGAGAAGACCACGGCAGAGCTTGTGAAGGAGGTCTTAAAGGGAGGTAAAAAGCGTAAGGTTTCCTGGACCCTTGAAGCGCCTTTGCCGGAGGTACATAAGGCGGATGGAAGCATCGCATCAGAGGAGGAGCTGGCGGCTGTTTTAGTGTGCTATGCGGATATGGGAGTGCCCGGCGTCAGCAAGGAGGCGAAAAGACTGGCGGAAGACTTAAATCCGAAGGAACTGGCAGGCTATGTGGGGATGGTCTTTAGCAGATGGCTGGACACCGGAGCGGAGGCGAAGAAGAAATGGGTGCTCTATGCTGCTTCCATCCATGGTGGCGAGGAGATTATCCCGGCCCTTCATGCCCAGATTCAGGAGTGGCCTAAGGCGTCAAGAGGAGCTATGGCGGCGGAGGCTGTGAAAGCGCTCGCCTTAAACGGAAGTGCAACGGCACTTCTTTTGGTGGATCAGATTTCCCGTAAATTCAAGTTCCGTCAGGTGAAGGCCGCCGCCGGGGATGCGCTTTCTTATGCGGCTAAGGAACTGGGAATCACGAAGGAGGAGTTAGAGGACCGCATTGTGCCTGACCTTGGATTTGATGCGGCGATGGAGCGCAGCTTTGATTACGGGAGCCGGAGCTTTAAGGTGGTTTTGACACCCGCGCTGGAGCTTTTGGTTTTTGACGGGGAAGGGAAAAAGTTAAAGAGTCTGCCCGCTCCCGGAAAGAAGGATGACCCCCAAAAGGCAGGGCAGGCTGCTGATGCCTTCAAGCTGCTGAAGAAGCAGCTTAAGACGGTAGTGACGAACCAGAAGCTGCGCCTTGAACAGGCTCTGAGCGCGGAGCGCTTGTGGTCGGCAGAAAAGTGGCAGGCTTTGTTCGTGGAGAATCCGGTGATGCACCAGTTTGCCATTGGCCTGATCTGGGGAGTTTATGAGAACGGTTCCTTAAAGGACACCTTCCGTTATATGGAGGATGGGAGCTTTAACACAGTGGAGGAAGAGGAATATGAGCTGCCGGAGGGCGGCGCCGTTGGCCTGGTGCATCCCATTGAACTGGATCAGGACAGCTTATCTGCCTGGAAAGAGCAGCTTTCCGATTATGAGATCACACAGCCCATCGAGCAGTTGGAGCGCCCTGTCTACCGCCTGCAGGAGGAAGAAAGAGGGCAGGAGGAACTTACCCGCTTTGGCGGCAAGCTGCTGAATGGCCTGTCCCTTTCCGGCAAGCTCCAGACAATGGGCTGGTATCGGGGAAGCGTACAGGACGCAGGAGGTTACTACAGCTTTTACAGAGAAGACGGGAGACTGGGTGTGGAGTTGGAATTTTCCGGATTGTTTGTGGGGGATGAAAACGAGGAAGTGACTGTTTACGGCGCTCAGTTTTACCGGGCAGGCACTGTGAAAAGAGGCAGCTATGTCTATGACACTGTGAAAAAGGAGAACCGCTTCCGGTTGGAGGAGGTGAATCTCCGGTATTTCAGTGAGATTGTGCTGCAGCTTACCAGAGCTACGGCTTCGAGTACGGAGCAGGTGGCTTATCCGGATTGTAAGAAGTAAGAAGGCAAAAATTATTACAATGCCAAAATAGTCAGGCTTGAAAAATTGTAGCTTTTGCATATAATATAGGTATTATCCAGGAAAGAAGGTAAGGGCGCATGAGTAATAGAGAAAGAATAATTGAATTATTAGATGTTATACCGGATTATAAAATCGGTTATGTGCTTGCGTATGTACAGGGGGTGGCAGCCGATGAGGAAGCGGATGATCTTTTTTGTAAAAAAATGGTGGAAAATTATGAAAATGCACCGGATGAAGACAAAGAAGATGTTCCGTTTGAGGACTGTTTGAAAGATTGGGGGCTCGATTGATGTATAAAATAATCATCAAAAAGAGAGCAAAGAAGTTTATTGACAAACTGCCCGTAAATGAAAGAAAGCGTATTGTCTATGCAATAGAACGGCTCCCAAATGGAGAAGACATAAAGAAATTGCAGGGATATGACGATTTACTTAGATTGCGTGTCGGTGAATATAGGATAATCTATTCCATAGACAATGGACAATTAATTATTTATATCGTGGATGTTGGAAATCGTGGAGACATTTACAAAAGGTATTAGATAGGAGACGGCAGATGACAAAGGAAGCAAAAAAGCCAGGATACAGTAAGGAGAATGTCCACAGTGCGGTTGCCATGGCGTGGCCGGCGATTATAGAGTCCTTTTTTTCGGCCTTCGCAGGGCTGGTGGATTCGCTTATGGTGAGTTCTTTGGGGGCTTATGCGGTGGCGGCGGTAGGGCTTACCACACAACCCAAGTTCATAGGACTTTCTCTGTTTTTTGCCCTGAATGTATCGATTTCTGCCCTGGTGGCCAGGCGGCGGGGAGAAAATAAGCAGGAGGATGCCAACCGAATTCTACATACGGCTTTGATTTTTCTGGTGATAGCTGCGGTGATTTTAAGCATTCTCTTTGTGGTGCTTGCAAGCCCTATTATCAGTCTGTGCGGTTCCACTCCGGATACCCATGAGAGTGCGGTTTCCTATTTCCGTATCATTATGGGCGGGATGATTTTTAACTGTATTCAGATGGGAGTCAATTCGGCCCAGCGGGGGGCAGGCAATACGAAGATTACCATGCGTACCAATATTACGTCCAGCATCATCAATATTATCGCCAATTATCTGCTCATTAACGGACATTTCGGGTTCCCGGCGCTGGGAATCCATGGGGCGGCATTGGCTACGGTTTTAGGGACAGTTGTGGCCTGCGTTATGAGTATTTTATCTATCATGAAGGCGGACGGATTTATCAGCATTCCCTACATGATTAAGAACAGGGTGAAACCGGCGTGGAGGGCCTTTGTGAATCTGATTCGGGTGGGTTACAGTATTTTCTTTGAACAAATACTGATGAGAGTGGGATTTATGCTGACGGCAGTGATGGCGGCCCACCAGGGCACCGATGCCATGGCGGCTCATCAGGTGGGAATGAACATTATGGGGCTTTCCTTTTCTTTTGGCGATGGACTCCAGGCGGCGGCAGTTGCCCTGATTGGGCGGAGTCTCGGAGCCGGAGACCGGGAGCTGGCCAAGGAATACGGCCGTATCTGTCGGATGATGGGCGGAATTATCGCCGTCTGCCTTGCGGTGATCTATTTTCTGGGAGCAAGACCGTTGTTTGGGCTTTTCTTTGCAGAAGAGCACATTGTGAATATCGGCGTAAATATCATGCGGGTGATTATTCTGGTGGTGGTTTTCCAGATCAGCCAGGTGATTTATATGGGATGTCTGCGGGGAGCTGGAGATACCTTTTATACGGCGGTGGCCTCCACCATCAGTGTCACCGTCATCCGTACAGCCGTCTCCTATCTGGGAGGATATGTCCTGGGATGGGGAATTGTGGGAATCTGGCTTGGAGTATTAGGCGATCAGATTTCCAGGTTTATCTTTGCCTCTGTCCGCTTCAAGGCCGGAAAATGGACGGAAATAAAAATTTAAGAATATTTTACCAGTCTTGTCCATATACTTTATTGTATGTATAGTGAACGACAAATGATTTTGCCGTTTGCCATAAGATTTCTTACGGACGGCCAAATACTGCAAAGTGGTAAGGAAATGAGGTGAAAATATGGCAAGAGGACAGAGAAAACCCATTGAGGAAAAGATTGCTGAAAAGGAGAAACTGATAGAAGCCCTAAAAATCAGGCTGAAATCGGAACAGGGGGAGCTGGATGCTCTTTACAGAGAAAAGAGAGACAGAGATTTGGAGGGGCTTAATCAGCTTCTGGCAGATGCCGGGATAGACATTGACGAGGCTTCCGATATTCTCCAGAGTTACATTCAAAACAGAGAGGAAGAAGAACAAAGCGCCTGAAAGTACAGGCGCTTTTTATATTATTTGAATAAAACGATACATAAATCTTCTTCTGATATTGTATAAAATGAATAAATAGTGTAAAATGAGAGTAACAAGGCGGGGAGGTGAAAGCTTTTAACTTGCCCGTCGGTGAGAGATTGCATTTTTATTTGTTGATAGACAGGAAGGAGAACACTATGCTTGCAACGTTGATTCCCTTATTTGATGAAGAAATGAGTGTTCGGGCGTATTCTTTATTTTCGCAGAAGAAGAATTTTTTATTAAATCCCAGTCTTCAGGGGACAGGTTCTAATGATGGAGCCGCGGAGGTTACCGGTCTTGAGGTGATCGAGAATATGGGTCTTGAGAGTGTGTCCACGGACAAAGAGGTATTTGTGGCAGTCAGCAATATCTCCCTGTTCTCGAGTACTTTGGAAGAGAGCAGACTGCCTCACAACAGGCTGATTCTGCTGACCGATTATTCTGTCATTCCAAAGGACATTTACATTAACAGGCTCCGCAGTCTCAAGAAGATAGGATATAAGCTGGCAATCCGCAAGCTTCCGGTACAGAGCTTTGAGGACTATCGGGAAATCCTTCTTCTCATGGATTATATCCTGCTGGATTGCCGGAAAATTGACATCAGCGTGGCGAAGGTTTATTTTCAGAAGGTATATCCTGATATTAAGCTGTGTGCCGTAAATATCCAGACACAGGAGATTTTTGAAGAGCTGAAGAAAAAGGGAGGTTATGAGCTATACGAAGGAGAATTCTACCGGATGCCTGTGACGAAAGGCGAGACGCAGGTGGCTCCCGTTAAAGTAAACTATATTGAGCTCCTGAATATGGTAAATGCCGATGACTTTGAACTGACGAAAGCAGCGGATATTATCGGAAGGGATACGGCTCTTGTTATTTCGCTGCTCAAGATGGTAAATAAGATGGCCGTGAACTCGGAGATTACATCTATTCGTCATGCGGCCGCCATGTTAGGCCAGAGGGAGTTGAAGAAATGGATCAATACGGCGGTGGCCGGTATGCTCTACGCAGACAAGCCGGGTGAAGTTACCAGGTTATCCCTGCTCAGGGCAAAGTTTCTTGAGAACCTGGCGCCTCTCTTTAGTTTAGCGCAAAAGAGTGAAGAGCTGTTTTTGATGGGAATTTTTTCTGTTCTTGACCTGATTTTAGAAAAGCCAATGGAGGAAGCGTTAAAGCTGGTAAAGGTATCCAGGGAGATCAGCGATGCGCTGATCAGCCAGAAAGGAGCTTTCCGTCCGATTCTGGAGTTTGCCCTGGCTTATGAGCTTGCCGATTGGCAGGAAGTGTCCAGACTGATGATACTGGAAAATATCGATATGGATCCGGTATATGAGGCGTATGTGCAGTCATTGGGATGGTATCGGGATTTGTTTTCTGATTTTTCAGAGTAAGAGTTAAGCAGGTTGCTTTGGGGTAATTGTAATGACAATGAGGGAAGCAGCAGAAGAAATATTTTTTTATCATTAAAAGGATTTAATGATATTAGCTAAGGCAGGTAGAAGGAAATTCTATCTGCTTTTCCAGTCATATAATTGTTTATAACATTACTAATCATATCAGTAATAATAACGTAGTCATAAGAGAAGGAAATTCAAACGATGTTATGCAAATATAACCAAAAGAAGGGAGAAGAACAATGAACAAGAGAACAAGAGTGCTTACTGCAATGAATGGAGGGGAAGTGGATCATGTACCGGCAGGGTTCTGGTTCCACTTCGCAGGAGAGGAGGCAGCAGGGGAAGCCTGCATCAATGCCCATTTAAAGTATTACAGGGAGACAGACCTGGATTTTGTGAAGATCATGTGCGACGGGTATTTCCCGTGGCCGATCCAGGAAAAAATTCAGTGCGCGGCAGACTGGAAAAAGTTAAAGCCGCTGGAGGAGAACCACCCCTTTATCCGGGAGCAGGTGCAGCGAGCGAAAAAGATTGTGGAGGAAATTGGGAGTGAGAGATGTGTGTTCTACAACGTGTTTGCCCCTTTTTCGTCTCTGAGGTTCGGCGCGGAGGCCATAGGGCTGGATGATGCGGCGGTTATGAAGCATATCCGTGAGGATAAAAACGCGGTAATGCATGCACTGGATATGATCGCACAGACGAATGCCCTGCTGGCAGAACTGCTGATTACGCAGGCGGGATGCGACGGAATCTACTATTGCGTCCAGGGCGGGGAGTTTGACCGTTTTACACCGGAGGAATATGCGGCGGTTATCCGTCCCAGTGATCTTTATGTGATTGAGCATGCCAATCGTTTTTCGGAGAACAATATCATCCACATGTGCGGCTGGGCGGGAAACAAAAACCGTCTGGACTCCTGGAAGGATTATCCGGCCAAGGTGGTCAACTGGGCGGTATATGTGGAAGAGCTTCCGCTGGAGGACGGAAGACTCTTTTTTGGCGGAAAAACCTGTCTTGGAGGTTTCGAGACCCATTGGGACGGGAAGGTGCAGGAAGGAATTATTTATAATGGAACCAAAGAAGAGCTGCAGGACTATACCAGAAGGCTGATCCTGAATTTTGGGAAAAAGGGTCTGATGCTTGGCGGAGACTGTACCATAGACGCGGCCATTGACTGGGAAAGGATCCGGTGGATTGTGGAAGCGGCAAGAAGTTTATAATGCCTTTTTTGATCAGGCTGCAGCACAGTGCAGACAAAAAGGAGGGGTATGAGGATGAAAAAAATTGACTGGACAAGGGCAGAGGAAAGAAATGCCCGCATTTTGGACAGGGACGGGGATGGATGTACGGTACTGCTTGAGATGTGCGGCGGAGGAATCACCCTGCCGCAGCTTAAGGGAGCCGGGGAGCGCTATCTTTTCGGCGACGTGGAGGTACTGGAGGAGCACTCTGCGGCAATGATGTTCCGCTGTTTCCTGCCAGGCATGGAGAAGGAAAGGATTTACATGAGATTTGGGCTCCTGCCCCGGTTTAAAACGCGGATATGCCTGGATCTGGAGCTTCTGGACAACCGGACGATCTTTACCAACCGGACCCCGGGAACCCTAAAGCTGGTGGTGCATGGACAGCGGACAAACCGGGAGGAAGTGGAGCGCTTTGAGCTGGGGACAGACAAAACCCACCACGATATCAGGCTGCGGTTTGAGAATTTCTTCCTTTCGGATGCCATGCCGGAGGAATTCCCTGTGCCGGAGAAGAAGCTTGTGGATGAGTTCGGCCAGTGGAAGGGCGCCGAATGGCCGGGAAAAATCCATTCACTGGAAGAGCTCAAGGAGAAGTACCGGGCACAGGAGGGGGAAGCAAAGTATCCTTTCCCTGAGTGGAACAGATGGGGCGGGGACAAAAACCGGAAGCTGAAAGAGGGCATGGGATTCTTTTCCACCTGTAAGACGGCAGACGGGAGATGGCACCTTACAGACCCGGACGGCTGCGATTACTTTTCCGTGGGCCCCTGCGGAACCCATGCGGGGGAGTGGGGACGGATCGACAGCTTTGAAAAGTGCTGCGACTACCTTCCGGAAAAAGACCCGGAATATCAGGAATTCTTTGTCAGCAGGAAGGGCAGAAGGGCGGCTTACATGCCGGAGGACTTTTCCAAAATGACAAACTTTGCCGGCATAAACCTGAAACGGGTTTACGGGGAAAGCTGGCGGAAAAAATGGGAAGAGATATCCTGCCATATCCTGATGAAAAACGGGATCAATTCCCAGGGGAATTTCCCTGGAATCAGGGTGATGGACGGGGCAGGCGAAGAAGGCGGGAGGATGGCATATGTCCGGGAGATGCCGGATTTCCCGGTGACAGATACCCTGATCTTCCGGGATTTCCCGGACGTACTCTCGCCGGAATATGAGGAGAAGTCAAAGCGCTACGCACAGAAGCTGAGGGAGTGGAAGGACGATCCCTGGCTGATCGGGTATTTCCTGAGGAACGAGCCGGAGTTTAATTTCGTAGAAAACCTTGCCATCGCCGACGAGGTGCTGCGCAATCCGGCACAGACCTTCTGCAGGAAAGGGCTTATCGCCTTTTTGAAGGAGAAGTACGGAGAAATAGAAGCGCTCAACCAGGCATGGAAAACGGAATTTGACAGCTTTGCCGTATTTGAGAGACCTCTGGAAGGCTGCACTGCCCGCTATCCGGATTCGGAGAGCGATATGCGGGAGTTTTCCGGAAAGCTGATCACAGAATACATCCGTGTCCCGGCCATGGCCTGTCGGGCGGAGGATCCGAACCATTTAAACCTCGGGCTTCGCTGGTCCAAGGCGAATAACGCGGATATGATGAAGGGATGGGAATATTTTGATGTGTTCTCCATCAACTGTTATGACTTTGACCCAACGAAGGATATGGATTTCGTAAAAAACGCGGGAGTGGATCTGCCGATTCTGATCGGGGAATACCACTGCGGGGCGCTGGATCGGGGGCTGACGGCAACGGGCCTGAAAGGAGTCAGAAACCAGGAGGAGCGCGGGGTCATGTGGCGGTATTTTCTGGAGAGGGTGGCGGCGCATCCTTATGGGGTGGCGGCGCACTGGTTCCAGTATAATGACCAGTTCTGCCTGGGCAGGTATGACGGAGAAAATTATCAGATCGGCATGGTGGATGTGTGCATGCAGCCTTATCCGGAGCTGATGGAGGCAGTGAAGGCCTCATCAGAGGTGCTGTATCAGGTGAAAAACGGGGAGAAGGAGCCTTACAGCCAGAGACCGCAGGAGATTCCGATGATTGGATATTGAGGATGGACGGGATGGTAGTTCAGCCAAAGTTTTGGCTGAACTGCTGCCGGACAGACCTTTAGAGGGGAGTATCTGTTATCCAGATATCTATGAAAACAATAATCCTGTCAAAAAGCTGATTCGCTTCGCGCATCAGCTTTTGATAGGATTTCTGACAGAAATTCCATTTACTTCCACATGATCACTCAGTTCAATGACAAGGCAGGGCTTTCCATCCACGGTCATGGTGCTCACAAGATCGGCCCGCTGGGGATTCACTTTCACCACAACATCCGGGGTTTTGACCTCGAAGGTTTTGGTGTTGGCTACATTGTCCACCAGAAGGGAAGTGTTTTCTCCGGCGGCAGTATCGTAAATTTTCTCGAAATCCGTCAGCTTTTCCTCCTCCACACCGCTTTTTTCCAGAAGGTCTTTGACTTGCTTTTTATCCAGCATAAGGGGCTCAGGGATTTCCTTGTACTCCTCGATCATTTCCGTTAAATTTTCATGAATGCTTTTGACAACCTCATACTCCGCATCTTCCCCCAGGGCTTCCTCTATTAAAGTGTGGAAGGTTTCCTTCTGGCTGCCTGCGGAAAGGGGAAGGATGGCGCCTAAAATACCGTCCACAAACTCAGGATGGGGCTCCTCCGGATTTTTGGTATAATACAGAGTGCCGTGGAGGTCGGTTGCCCTGTCGTTAAAAGCGGGGAATAGAAAGCCGGTCTGGGGCATTTCCACGATCCAGTCCCGGATGCGGTTGTGAAACTCGTTGGCCTCGGCGTCATAGCTTAGACCGGGCTTGGAAAGGTTCACCGGACACAGGCAGCAGAGCAGGTATTCATATACCGTGTCGGAAGCATCGTCCATGGTAAGGCCGTCGGTGGTTTTGCCGGGGACATCATAGGCATCGTGGATAATAAGGATCAGATAATTGCTCACGTATTCATAGGAGCCGATGACCCGGTCATAGAATTCCTCCACCAGAGCGTCATCTTTCAGCTTACTGTCCCGAAGCCTTAAGAGAAATTCCTGGGTTCCGCCTTCCTCTTCACTTGCAAGAGGAAATTCCAGGTTCAGCATATTCTTTCCTATGGCGCCGGAAAGGGTTTTGCGCAACAGTTCAAAGTACTTAAAGATCTCTTCCTCAGGAAGCGAGAGAAAGGCTTCCTTAAACTCTGTTTTCTTGTTTTTTTCACCGTCCACATAGCAGCCGCAGATGCGGGTGATGGAACAGTTTCTGGGCGTATAGAGCCGCTTAATTTCATTTACTTCCTGCTTGATCATATAAAAAAATCCCCCTCATTTATGTTTGGCGTTCTGTAAAACTGACAGGAATTGTTTTGGATGTCAGTGCTGTGCCTGCGCTGTTTTTAAGTTTTTGTAGGCAGTGGAGAGCATCAGCTTGATTCTGTTGATCTGATTAACCTCACTGGCCCCCGGATCGTAGTCGATGGCAACGATATTGCTGAATGGATATTGCCTGCGCAGCTCCTTGATCACACCTTTACCCACCACATGGTTGGGAAGACAGCCGAAGGGCTGGGTACATACGATATTGCCCACGCCTTCATGAATCAGCTCTACCATCTCGCCTGTCAAAAACCATCCTTCTCCGGTCTGGTTGCCGATGGAGACGATAGGTTTGGCGTATTCCACCGTCTGGTAAATGCTGGTGGGCGGGAAAAAGTGTCTGCTTCTCTTAAAGGCCTTGGAAGCGGCGCCCCTTAAAAACTCAAGAGCCTGGATGCCGGCGCGGGATACAAGCGCAGCTTTTTTGCTGGTTCCCAGCTCTTTGGCCTTGTAAATCTGATTGTAAAAGCAATAGAGCATGAAGTCCAAAAGATCAGGCACCACGGCTTCGGCTCCCTCAGATTCCAGCAGATCGACTAAATGATTGTTGGCAGCAGGGGCGAATTTTACCAGGATTTCCCCCACGATACCCACTTTGGGCTTCACCTCGTCGGTGATGGGGACAGAGTCAAATTCCTCTATCATTTGCCGGCACATTTTCCGGAAGGTAAAAAAGCTCATATGCTTTGCCGTCACAAAATCCTGGCATTTTTTCAGCCATTTCCGGTGAAGAGCCTCCACGCTTCCCTTTTCCTTCTCATAAGGGCGCATACGGTAGATACAGCGCATGAAGATATCTCCGAACACAGCGCTGTAGGCGGCTCTCATAAGCATATCAAGATTGATATGAAAACCGGGATTCGTCTCAATACCGCCCAGATTTAAGGAAATAACAGGGATGTGAGACATGCCGGCTTTCTCAAGGGCACGGCGGATAAATCCAATATAATTGGTGGCCCGGCATCCTCCTCCGGTCTGGGTGATGATAACGGCTGTTTTGTTGAGATCGTATTTGCCCGATAATAAGGCATCCATGATCTGTCCCACCACAATGAGAGAGGGATAACACGCGTCATTGTTCACATATTTCAGTCCCATATCCACAGCCTGCCGATTATCATTGGAGAGCACTTCAAAATGGTAGCCGCAGGCATTGAAAGCAGGTTCCATAATGTCAAAATGAATGGGTGACATCTGCGGGCATAAAATCGTGTATTTTTCCCGCATCTCCTCCGTGAAGGGAACCTTGTTGATGGCGGAGGAGCGGATGGTGCGAGTCTCTTTATAATGCTCTTCCTTGAGCCGGTTCTGTTCCCTGACTCTGATGGCAGAGAGAAGGGAGCGAATCCGGATTCTGGCAGCGCCTAAATTATTTACCTCGTCGATCTTTAAGCAGGTATAAATTTTATCCGAACCGGTAAGAATATCATTAACCTGATCGGTGGTCACCGCATCTAAGCCGCAGCCGAAGGAATTTAACTGGATCAAATCCAGGTTTTCTACGGTTTTCACATAGCTGGCAGCAGCGTACAGGCGGGAATGATACATCCACTGGTCGGATACGATCAGGGGACGCTCCGGTTTGGCCAGGTGGGAGATAGAGTCCTCGGTCAGCACCGCAATACCGTAGGAGGTGATCAGCTCCGGAATGCCGTGATGGATTTCCGGATCGATGTGGTAGGGCCTGCCAGCCAGCACGATTCCCCGTTTTCCAGTCTCCTCCAGCCAGGCAAGCACTTCCTCGCCCTTTTTTTGCATATCCTCTCTTGCCCTTGCAAGTTCCTCCCAGCCAAGGCGGGCCGCCTCCAATACCTCTTCCACAGGAAGCTCTGAAAATTCTTTGGAAAGAGCTTCGGAGACAGTTTTCAGATCCCGGAAGGACATAAAAGGATTGCGCAGTTTTACCTCTCCCCGGCCGATTTCTTCCACATTGTTTTTGATGTTTTCAGAATAGGAAGTGACGATGGGGCAATTATAGTGATTATTGGCCTCCTCAAACTCATTCCTTTCATAAAAGAGAGCCGGATAAAAAATGAAATCCACCTTCTGATTGATCAGCCAGCTCACATGCCCATGTACCAGCTTGGCGGGGTAGCACTCCGATTCGCTTGGAATGGATTCAATCCCCAGCTCATAGATTTTCCGGTTTGAAAGAGGGGAGAGCACCACCCGGTACCCCAGCTTTTTGAAAAAGACCGCCCAGAAGGGATAGTCCTCATACATATTCAGGGCACGGGGGATTCCCACACTGCCCCGGAAAGCCTCGTCAGCGGCAAGAGGTTCATAACTGAAAATACGTTTTAATTTGTAATCAAACAGGTTGGGAATGTTGTTTTCATTTTTTTGTCTGCCAAGACCACGCTCGCAGCGGTTGCCGGAAATATACTGACGGCCTCCCGTAAAGCGGTTGATGGTCAGACGGCAGCTGTTGGTACAGCCTTTACATTTGGCCATACTGGTCTCAAACTGCAGGGTATCGATCTTTTCAAAGGAGAGCATGGTGGTTTCATAGCCCTCGCTAAAACGTTCCCTGGCAATCAGGGCAGCGCCGAAAGCGCCCATGATTCCCGCAATATCAGGGCGGATAGCCTCACATCCCGCGATTTTTTCAAAGCTCCGAAGGACAGCGTCGTTGTAAAAGGTTCCCCCCTGGACGACGATGTTTTTCCCAAGGGCGGAGGCGTCGGAGACCTTAATGACCTTGAACAGGGCATTTTTGATGACAGAGTAGGCAAGTCCTGCGGAGATGTCCGGCACGGAAGCCCCCTCCTTCTGGGCCTGCTTAACCTTGGAATTCATAAATACGGTGCACCTTGTCCCAAGGTCGATGGGGTGCTCTGCAAAAAGCGCCGCCTGTGCAAAGTCCTCAACGGAATAATTCAGGGACTTTGCAAACGTTTCTATGAAAGAACCGCAGCCGGAGGAGCAGGCTTCGTTTAGCTGTACACTGTCCACGGTCTGGTTTTTGATCTTGATACACTTCATATCCTGTCCGCCGATGTCCAGGATACAGTCCACCTGAGGATCAAAGAAAGCGGCGGCATAATAATGTGCCACTGTCTCCACCTCCCCGTCATCCAGAAGGAAAGCAGCCTTCATCAAAGCCTCTCCATATCCGGTGGAACAGGAGCGGACAATGGTTACATCCTTCGGAAGAAGGGAATAGATTTCCCTGATGGCGCGGATGGCGGTCTTTAAGGGACTTCCATCGTTACTGCTGTAAAAGGAGTAGAGAAGCGATCCGTCCTCTCCCACGAGAGCGACCTTGGTGGTGGTGCTTCCGGCGTCAATGCCCAGATAGCAGTTGCCCCGATAAGAGGCAAGATTATCGGTTCTCACATGATGCAGGGCATGACGGGACTTGAAGCCCTCGTATTCTTCCGGGGAAGAAAACAGGGGCTCCATCCGCTCTACCTCAAATTCCATTTTTATGTCGGAAGAGAGCTTCCCGTTCATTTCCTCCATGGTGAAGGAAATATCTTCCTTTGCGTTCATGGCAGAGCCGATGGCGGCAAAGAGATGAGAATGCTCCGTTTCGATAATGTGTTCTGCGTCCAGCTTTAATGTGCGGATAAAAGCAGCCTTTAATTCGGAAAGGAAATGTAAGGGGCCTCCTAAGAAAGCCACATGTCCCCGGATGGGCTTGCCGCAGGCCAGACCGCTGATGGTCTGGTTGACTACCGCCTGAAAAATGGAGGCGGATAAGTCCTCCTTGGTGGCGCCGTCGTTGATCAGGGGCTGGATATCGGATTTGGCAAACACCCCGCATCTGGCGGCAATCGTATAAAGTAAATGGTAATCTCTGGCAAATTCGTTTAAGCCGGAGGCATCCGTCTGGAGCAGAGAAGCCATCTGATCGATAAAGGATCCGGTTCCGCCCGCGCAGATACCGTTCATGCGCTGTTCCACGTTGCCGCCTTCAAAATAAATAATCTTGGCGTCCTCCCCACCAAGCTCGATGGCCACGTCCGTCTGGGGAGCTAATTCCTTGAGGGCGGTGGCAACCGCGATTACTTCCTGTACAAAGGGAAAACCCAGATGGCCCGCAAGGGTCAGTCCGCCGGAACCGGTAATCACAGGATGCAGCCTTAAATTTCCAAGCTGAGCGTATGCCTTTAAAAGTAAATCGGAAAGTGTTTCTCTTATATTTGCAAAATGTCTCTGATAGTCAGAAAAAAGGATATGATGTGCCTCATCCAATATGGCAATTTTGACAGTGGTGGATCCAATGTCAATGCCAAGAGCAAAGGATTGATTCTCCATGAACCTACCGCCTTTCTATAACACAAGGATAGTTCGCGAAACGTGCTATCCGTTGTTAACATAAGGACAGTTCGCGAAGCGTGCTGTCCGTTGTTTGGGATCGCATTTTTTGACATGCGTTGTTATTATACGACAGGGATTTTTAAAATGCAATCGTGGAAACCTAAACATTTTGTAAAGAAAAATCTTTAAAATTTCTTTAAAACTTAAAAATTCTAAAAAATAAGCGGCTTTATTTACATTTGAAATTAAGAATGTTAAAATATATGAAGTTTCGTGCAGGTTGATGTATAAACCTTTTAAAGGAGTTGGAAAACGATGAAATTCTCGAGTAATTTTGAAAAGAAGTTTGGAAAATATGCTGTTAAGAATCTGTCGATGGTACTGATTATCTGTTATGCATGCGGGTATGTTTTGAGGATGATAAGTCCTGGCATAATGGATTTTTTGTACCTGAATCCCTACCAGATCATTTTTCACGGCCAGATCTGGCGTCTTGTGACATGGCTGATCGTACCTCCTTCAAGTTTTGATATCTTTACGCTCCTGATGCTGTATTTTTATTATTCTCTGGGAACTACACTGGAGCGGACCTGGGGAACCTACCGTTACAATGTATATATATTTTCGGGAATTCTCTTTACTATAGCGGGAGCGTTTCTTTTATTCGCCTACACCGCTGTTTTTCAAAACGAAGTGGATACCAAGCTGGCGCTTTATATGCTGTGGGTAGTGGATAATAATGGAAGAAGCCTGGCCCCCATGTTCAGCACTTACTACGTAAATATGTCCATTTTCCTTGCCTTTGCCTGCACGTATCCCAATATGCAGGTGATGCTGTTTTTCCTGATTCCCATCAGAATCAAGATTTTGGGGATTATCTATGGGGCGCTTTTGGTTTATCAGTTTTTGATGGGCTCTATTGCCGACCAGTTTGTGATTGCGGCTTCCCTGATGAATTTTGTGGTATTTTTTATAACCGGCAGGGGGAAGGTTCATATGACGCCCAAACAGGCAAAGCGAAGGCAGGAATTTCGGCGCGAGGTGAAAAAGACCACCAGGGTAACCCGGCATAAATGTGCCATCTGCGGCAGGACGGAGGAGACCAATCCGGAGCTGGAGTTCCGGTTTTGCTCCAAATGCCAGGGGAATTATGAATATTGTCAGGACCATATTTTTACCCACACCCACATTAAAGTGAATTAAGAGAGAGTTTTTCAGAAGGGAATTTTTATGGGAGAAAATCAGGAAATCCTTTTTGCCAGAACACTGGAAAAGGTGAGAAAGCAGGCAAAGGAGCAGCAAAACTGTATTTCACAGGAGCAGGTGAAGGAAGCGTTTGAGAGTCTTTCCTTATCAGAAGAGCAGCTTGCGCTGGTGTTTGATTACCTGAAAAAGCACAAGATTGGCATCGGAGAGCCGGTGGACCCCGACGAATATCTTTCGGAGGAAGAGACTAACTATCTTGAGGAATATAAAAAGGAGATTCTGCAGATAGAACCTCTAAGCGATGGGGAGAGAGAGGCTTTTACCTTATCTGCCATGGCGGGAGAGCAGCAGGCTCAGCAGAGGCTGATTCACGCCTATCTTCCCCAGGTCGCTGAGCTGGCAAAGCTCTATACGGGACAGGGGGTTTTTCTGGAGGATCTGATTGGAGAGGGAAATCTTGCACTGTCCATGGGTGTTACCATGTTGGGAGCCTTAGAGAGCGCTGCGGAAGCGGAAGGAATGCTGATGAAAATGGTGATGGATGCCATGGAGGATTGTATTACCCAAAATTTTCAGGAGGAAAATAAGGATAAGAAAGTGGCAGAACGAGTGAACAGGGTGGCGGAGAAAGCCAGAGAACTCGCCGGTGAACTTCACAGAAAGGTTACTGCGCGGGAACTTTCGGAAGAAACGGGAATGTCGGTTAAGACCATAGAGGACGCCATGCGCATGAGCGGATTCACCATAGAGGATCTGGAGAGAGAATGAAGATAACGGAAAATGTCACCCGGTATGATGATTTTAAATATGTACTGCAGGATGTGGGGAGCCTCTATCTGGGAGCCGGCTTTTCTTATGAGGAATTGCTGGATCAGGAGCTGGTTCCCTTTAAGCTGAAAACAATTTTGTCCCGGTATGTGCTGAAGGAGGCGGCGCTGGAGACTACTCTGGAGAGCCAGTTTTATTATCTGGAGGAGGGAACCTTTTTATATGAAGTGTTCTCTCAGCTTAAGGTTCAGGTGAAGGTGCAGGAGCAGACGCCAAAGAAGAGAGGGCGCTGGCTCTTTGGAAAGGATAATGGGGCATCCGCGAAGAAATATGTGTATCAGGAAAAGGTATATTCTTTGAAGGAGCTGGCGGGGATCAACCTGGCCAGGAAAAAGGCGTGCGGGATGCTGGTGCGGGAGATTATTGTGTCAAAGCTGGGGATGATGACTTTCAGTATTTAGGAATATGAAACCCTTTATTTTTCGGTTTGCAGTTATTCGGTAAAAAACTGAAATATTTCAAAATTTATATCTTGCAATTCTTTTCCAACTATGTTAAAGTAATTTCAGTCGAACGCTGAGCGTCGGCTATGATTTCGGTAAAATTCCCCTTTTACACTGAGCGGGCTGGAGACTATGTTTCCGCCCGTTCTTTTATTCGCAGGGGCGCGTAAGGAAGTTTGCTGCCAGGACAGCACGCGCCCCGGGCGGCGGGTAGGGGAAAATCTTTCCTACTCGATTCTTATGAAAAAATGGGAATGCTATAGGAAGCGGCAAAACAGCGGCCGCTCTATAAACAGAAAAAGCAGATGGAAGGAAGACGAAATATGAACAGGCAGGTTGAGAGCGTAAACGCGTACGAGATTCTGGAGAAGAGACGGATCAGCGATCTGAATTCGGAAGGGTATGTGCTCAGGCACAAAAAAACGGGAGCGGCGGTGACGCTTCTTTTAAACGATGATGAAAATAAGGTGTTTTATATCGGGTTTCGTACGCCGCCAAAGGACAGCACGGGAGTTGCCCATATTCTGGAGCATTCGGTGCTGTGCGGTTCAAAAAACTTCCCGGTGAAGGATCCCTTTGTGGAGCTTGCCAAGGGCTCCTTAAATACCTTTTTAAATGCAATGACCTATCCGGATAAGACGGTTTACCCTGTGGCCAGCTGCAATGACAAGGATTTTAAGAATCTGGTTCATGTTTATCTGGATGCGGTTTTTTACCCTAATATCTACAGGGAAGAAAAGATTTTCCGACAGGAGGGATGGCATTATGAGATGGAAAGCACAGAGGATGAGCTTACCATCAACGGCGTGGTTTACAATGAGATGAAGGGGGCCTTTTCCTCGCCGGATGATGTGGTGGAGAGGGAGATCATGAATTCCCTTTATCCGGATATTACCTACGGCCTGGAGTCGGGCGGCGATCCGGAGGTGATTCCGGAACTGACCTACGAGGAGTTTCTGGCCTTCCATGAGAAATATTATCATCCCTCCAACAGCTACATTTATCTCTATGGAAATTTTGATGCGGCGGAGTATCTTACTTTTCTGGATGAGGAGTATCTCTCCGATTTTGAAGCGCTTAAAGTAGATTCTGAGGTGGGGCTTCAGAAGCCCTTTGAAGCGCCCAGGGAATTGGTGAAGGAATATCCGGTTATGGAAGACGATCCGGTGGAGGATAATACCTACCTGACCTACAATGTTTCCATGGGAAGCAGCCTTGACAAAAAGCTTTATGTGGCGATGGACATACTCGACTACGTGCTTTGTTCCGCGCCGGGAGCGCCGGTGAAGCAGACGCTGATTGACAGAGGGATAGGCAAGGATGTGTACAGCTCCATGGAAAACGGCATTTTTCAGCCTTATTTTTCCGTTGTTGCCAAGAATGCCGGCGAGGAACAGAAGGACGAATTTGCGGCGGTGATCGAGGAGGTGCTTGCCAGAATCGTGAAGGAAGGGCTGGATCAGAAGGCTCTTGCCGCTGCCGTCAATTACTTTGAATTTAAATACAGAGAAGCGGATTACGGTTCCTACCCCAAGGGACTGATGCTGGGCTTACAGGCCCTTGACAGCTGGCTCTATGACAGAGAGCAGCCTTTCATGCATATTGAGGCCAACGAGACCTTCCGAGAATTAAGGGACTGCATTGGGACAGGTTATTTTGAGGAACTGATCCGCACCTATATGCTGGAAAACCCTCACAAAGCCTATCTGACCGTAAGGCCTGTGCCGGGACTTACCACTCAGAAGGACAGTGCCCTGCAGGAAAAGCTGGATGCTTACAAAAATACCCTTTCTCCGGAGCAGCTCAAAAAGATTGTGGATGATACGGCAGCGTTGCGGGCTTACCAGGAGGAGCCGGACAGCCAGGAGGCTCTTTTAACCATTCCCCTTCTGAAAAGGGAGGACATGAAAAAGGAGGCGGCCGCCTTTGTAAACGAGGTGCGCTCCGCGGAAGGGACTACCATTCTTTTCCATGATATTTTTACCAACGGTATCAGCTACCTGAACCTGATTTTTGACCTTGGAAAGGTGCCGGAGAGGCTTTTCCCTTATGTGGGCATTTTAAAGAGCGTGCTGACCATGGTGGATACGGAGCATTTCGGTTATGGGGAGCTGTTTAATGAGGTAAATATCCACACCGGAGGCATCAGAGTGACAGCCAATACCTACACCAATGCCAATGATAATGCCGGAGGCATGAAGAAATATAAGATGACGTTGGAAATCCGCTCCAAAGCGCTCTACGAAAAGCGAGACAGGGCTCTGGAGCTGATGAAGGAAATCCTTCTGACCTCCAGCTTTGAAGATACCAAACGTTTATACGAGATCATCGCGGAGGCCAAATCCAGAATGCAGGCCACCATGATCAGCGCAGGCCATTCTGTGGCCCTCATCCGGGCATTGAGCTATTTTTCGCCTACGGCTGCCGTTTCAGAGCAGATCAGCGGAATTCCCCAGTATCGTCTGCTGGAGGAGCTGGAAAAGAACTTCGAGGAGCACAGGGAGGAGCTGGTCGGCAATCTGAAGGAACTGTGCCGTATTATTTTCCGCCCGGAAAATCTGCTGGTGGATTACACCGCCACAGAGGAGGGATATCCGGGGCTGGAGCAGGCGGTTTGTGAGTTTAGGTCAGCTCTGTACACCGAAAAAATAGAGGAAACAGGCTATCAGCCCGTACTTTCCAGAAAGAACGAGGCATTTATGACCGCAGGCCAGGTGCAGTATGTATGCCGTGCCGGAAATTTCGTGGACAGGGGACTTCCCTATACCGGAGCCCTTAAGGTTCTCAAGGTGATGATGGGAATGGATTACCTCTGGAACCGGATCAGAGTAAAGGGCGGCGCTTATGGCTGTATGTGCGGTTTTTATAAGAACGGGGACGGTTATTTTGTTTCCTACCGGGATCCCAATCTGGAAAAGACCATTGATGTCTACGAGCAGGCGGCGGAGTATATCAAAAATGCCCGGCTGGATGAGCGGACGGTGACGCAGTTTATCATCGGGGCGGTCAGCGAGCTGGATACGCCCATGACACCCGCAACCCGCGGACTTTATTCTCTGGGCGGTTATCTGACAGGCCTTTCCATGGAACGGGTTCAGCAGGAACGGGATGAGCTGCTTGCCGCCACGGAGGAGACCATCAGGGGACTTTCCCGTTATGTGGAAGCTTTTATGGAGGGGGATAACCTCTGCGTGGTAGGCAACGGAGAAAAGCTTAAGGAAAGCAGCGGTCTGTTTATGAGCCTTGACCAGCTCTTTCACAGCTGAATGGAAAGGTCAAATGTAAATGCAGAACACAGAACGCAAACGCAGGATGTGTCAGAGAATCAGATTAAAAATTTTTTTGAAATCCCATAAATACCGGCACTTGCAGGCGTATCATTGTCAGAATGTAAAAAGAACCTTTTGACAGGGCAACTTAGACAGGGAGGGATTGAGATGAAAAAACAATCATCGGAACGCAGGGCGTGGACAATGAGATTGCTTGCAGCCGCCGGGGCGGCGGGGCTTCTGCTGACGGGCTGCGGCTCTTCGGGCAAGGGCTATTATTACGAGTCGGCTGCGGATACGGCGGCGCCTGCCGCCGAGACGGAGAGCTATGACAGCGGCGCAGGCGCCGTCTTAGGGGACGGCGTTTATGTCAACACTTCGGCGGCTGCGTCAGAGGAGCTTGCCGCGGAAGAGGGAAAGAGCAGCGAGCTGGCGGAATTTGATGAGACTGCTGAGGAAGGCGGCGACGCCCAGGCGCCGGAGGTGCAGGAGACGGCCCGGAAGCTGATCCGGAATGTGAATCTTGAGGTGGAGACGGAAACCTTTGACGATCTTCTCTCCACAGTGCGGAAACGGACGGAGCTGTTTGGAGGTTACATAGAGGAGAGCTACACCTATAATGGCAGCAGCTACAGCGGGAACCGTTTGAGGAACGCCAATCTTACCATCCGTATACCGGCAGAGCATCTGGATGAATTTCTGGAAAATGTGGCGGAGGTTTCCAATGTCATCAGCCGGAACGAGAGCGTGACAGATGTAACGCTGCAGTATGTGGATATGGAGAGCCACAAAAAGGCTCTTCTGGCAGAGCAGGAGCGGCTCCTTGACCTTCTCACCAGGGCGGAGAGCATTGAGGATATCATTAGCCTGGAGGAACGCCTCTCTGAGGTGCGCTACCAGTTGGAGAGCATGGAGTCCCAGCTCCGTGTGTTGGAGAATCAGGTTTCCTACAGCACGGTTTACCTTTATGTCAATGAGGTCGTTAAGCTGACGCCTGTGAAAGAGCAGAGCGCCTGGGAGAAGATATCTACAGGATTTGTAAACAGCCTTTATGATGTGGGAAACGAATTTGCTGACTTCGGAATCGGATTTTTAATCGATCTGCCGTATATCATTGTATGGGCGGTAATTATTGTTCTGGCGGCTTTGATCCTGAGACTGATACTGAGACGTTTCAGGAAGAAGAAAGCGGAGGGGAAAGTACGTACCCCTTTTAAAGCAAGGTGGAAATTAATTAAGCGCGGCCAGACTTCACAGTCCGGCGTATTTGAAACTCATTCCGGGCAGGAAACGGCCCAGTCCGGGGAAAATCAGGGAGGAGAACAAAAGTAAATGAGTGACCAGTATAAATCCGGCTTCGCGGCATTGATCGGCAGACCTAATGTTGGAAAATCCACTCTGATGAACGCACTTATCGGGCAGAAAATCGCCATCACATCCAATAAGCCTCAGACTACCAGAAACCGTATTCAGACGGTGTATACCTGCGAGGAAGGGCAGATTGTTTTCGTGGATACGCCGGGAATCCATAAGGCGAAAAACCGTCTGGGAGATTATATGGTAAATGTGGCCCAGAGAAGTCTTAAGGAAGTGGATGTAATTTTGTATCTGGTGGAGCCCTCCGGCTTTATCGGCCCCGGCGAGCTTCATATCATGGAGCAGCTCCGCGGCCTGCAAACGCCGGTGATACTGGTCATCAATAAAATTGACACGGTAAAAAGAGAAGAGCTTTTAGGTTTTATTGACACTTACCGCCGGGAGATGGACTTTGCGGAGATCGTTCCGGTATCGGCGCTGAAAAGCGATAACTTAAAGGAGCTTGTGAAGTGCATCATGCTTTATCTGCCTTACGGGCCGGCTTTCTTTGATGAGGATACCGTAACCGACCAGCCGGAGAGACAGATTGTGGCAGAGCTCATCCGGGAGAAGGCCCTAAGGCGTCTGGAGGAAGAAATTCCCCATGGAATTGCGGTTACTATAGAAAAGATGAAGTGGCGGAAGAATATTGTGGACATTGACGCGACTATCATCTGCGAGAAGGATTCCCACAAAGGAATCGTGATCGGTAAGCAGGGGGCAATGCTGAAAAAAATCGGCATGGATGCAAGAAAGGATATCGAGGCCATGCTGGAGAAGCAGGTAAATCTCCAGCTTTGGGTGAAGGTGAAAAAGGACTGGCGGGACAGCGATTTTCTGCTCAAAAATTTCGGCTATAATCAAAGGGACGGCGAATAGAAAAACGAAAAAAGTAAACCCTAATAGTATATTTTTACTGTCAGGGGGCGCAGGATGAGAGCATTAAATTACTGGGAGCAATTTTTAAGTACCGGAAGGATAAAGGATTATCTGGCTTACCGGGAAAATGAGAGAGTGCCGGAGAATAAAATTTCTGGAGGGAAAATGCCGGAGCATTTTCCCTCCAGAAATAGGGAGAAAGAGGGCAGGGGTGAGGGAGCAAATCAGTGTTACCGGGATGGTATTGAAAACAGAGCCTGTCGGTGAATATGACAGACGGGTGGTTTTGTTAACGAGGGAGAGGGGGAAGATCGCAGCCTTTGCAAGAGGCGCCCGCAGGCAGGGCAGCCGGCTGCTTGCTTCCACCAATCCCTTTTGCTTTGGAGAGTTCATGCTCTATGAGGGCAGGACGGCCTACGGGATTGCAGAGAGCAATATCAGTAATTATTTTGAGGGCTTTCGGGAGGACTTTGAGTCGGCCTGCTATGGGATGTATTTTCTGGAAGTCATGGATTATTTTACAAGGGAAAATAATGATGAGAAGGAAATGTTAAAGCTTTTATATCAGTCCCTGCGGGCGCTTTTGCATCCGGGGCTGGGCCATGCGCTGGTGCGGTACATATTTGAGATCAAGGCAGTTGCCGTAAACGGGGAATATCCGGGGCTGCCGGTGCGAAAGGAGCCCTATTTGCCATCCACCGTCTATGCGGTGGATTATATTGTGGGCTCGGGGATAGAAAAGCTCTATACCTTTACGGTCAAAGAACAGGTGCTCTCAGAGCTTGGCGAAATTGCAGAAAATTACAGGAAGCGTTTTGTGGATAAAAAGATGAAAAGCCTGGAAATTTTAGGTGAAATTCCATGTTGAAAAACCAGGGTAAGTCATATATAATGGATGAGATAAAATGGAGGATGAAATGAGGAAGGGCATGAAATTTTTACACAAAACAGCAGCGGCTGTTATGGTTCTGGTATCATTGTTCTTCACCGCCTGCGGCAGTGAAGAGGGCGAAAGCAGTGCGGCGGCCATTTCATTTACGAAGGAAGGAAAAGTCAGGGCGGAACTCAAAGAGAGCTTTGAGCAGAGTTATTATGATAAGGACGAGCTTGAGCAGACCATATTGACCGAGGTGGCAGAATATAACCGCACAGCAGGGAATGATAGCATTACGGTTGAAAAGGTAGAGGTGGAGGACGGCGTAGCAGAGGTTGCGATGACCTATGAGGGGGCGAAGGATTATGCGTCTTTTAATCAGGTCGTTTTCTTTATAGGTTCCCCGGCAGAGGCTGAAAGTGCGGGGTATGATCTGAATGTGGTCTTAAGCAGCGTCAAAAATGCAAATGAGACCATCGGAAAATCGGATATTCTGGCAATGAAGGATGTGACGATTCTGATTACCGATGAGCGGGAAGCCATTGCCTTAAGCAGTAAGGCTCTCTATGTCAGCAGCAATGTGGCGCTTTCTCAGAACGCAAGGGAGCTTCGCATGGCAGGAGAGGATAAGGAGCTGGCTTATATTATTTATAAATAATCAGGAAACAATCAAATAGGATTCATAGGCGGGAGGAAGAAATTTATGGAAAAAACAATGGAAAAGATCGTTGCACTGGCAAAGGCAAGAGGGTTTGTATATCCTGGCTCCGAAATTTACGGCGGACTTGCTAATTCCTGGGATTATGGCAACCTTGGAGTGGAACTGAAAAACAACATTAAAAGGGCCTGGTGGCAGAAGTTTATCACGGAAAATCCCTATAATGTAGGGATTGACAGCGCTATTTTGATGAATCCTCAGACCTGGGTGGCTTCCGGGCATCTGGGCGGTTTTTCCGATCCCCTGATGGACTGCCGGGAATGCCATGAGCGTTTTCGGGCGGATAAACTGATCGAGGATTTCGCTGCTGAGAATAACATTGCGCTCGAGAGCTCCATAGATGGCTGGAGCCAGGAAAAGATGAAAGATTTCATCACAGAGCATCAGGTGCCCTGTCCTACCTGCGGCAAACATAATTTTACGGATATTCGTCAGTTTAATCTGATGTTCAAGACCTTCCAGGGTGTCACGGAGGATGCCAAGAACACCGTTTACTTAAGGCCGGAGACGGCACAGGGTATTTTTGTCAACTTTAAAAATGTACAGCGTACCTCCCGGAAGAAGATTCCTTTTGGAATCGGCCAGGTAGGCAAGTCCTTCCGAAATGAGATTACTCCCGGCAATTTTATTTTCCGTATCCGTGAGTTTGAACAGATGGAACTGGAATTCTTCTGCGAGCCTGACACGGATTTAGAGTGGTTTGCCTATTGGAAGCAGTTTTGCATTGACTGGCTTAAGAGCCTTGGCATGAAAGAGGAGGAGATGCGTGTCCGCGATCATGACAAGGAAGAACTTTCCTTTTACTCTAAGGCCACCACGGATATTGAATTTTTATTCCCCTTTGGTTGGGGCGAGCTCTGGGGTATTGCCGACAGGACGGACTATGATTTAAGCCGTCATCAGGAGGTATCCGGAGAAGATCTGACCTACTTTGATGATCAGAAAAATACAAGATATGTGCCCTATGTAGTGGAACCTTCCTTAGGAGCAGACCGGGTATTGCTTGCATTTTTGTGCTCGGCCTATGACGAGGAGGAGCTGGAAGGCGGGGATATGAGGACTGTGCTTCACTTCCATCCGGCAATCGCTCCTGTCAAAATCGGCGTACTTCCTCTTTCCAAGAAGCTGGGAGAGGGGGCGGAGAAGATTTATACGCAGCTCTCCAAAAAATTTAACTGTGAGTATGATGACAGAGGCAATATCGGGAAGAGATACCGCCGGCAGGATGAGATTGGGACACCGTTCTGCGTGACCTATGACTTTGACTCTGAGACAGACGGCTGCGTGACCGTCAGGTTCAGGGATTCCATGGAGCAGGAGAGGGTGGCGATTGCTGACCTGGAGAATTACTTTGCAGATAAGATGACATTCTAGAAAGGTATGGTAAGGATATGAAAAACTATGGCGTAAATGAGCTGCGCAGAATGTTTTTGGAGTTTTTTGAGAGTAAGGGGCATCTGATCATGAAGAGCTTTTCCCTTGTGCCCCATAATGATAACAGCCTGCTTTTGATCAATTCCGGTATGGCGCCATTAAAACCCTATTTTACGGGGCAGGAGATTCCGCCAAGGAGAAGGGTGACCACCTGCCAGAAGTGTATCCGCACTCCTGATATTGAAAATATTGGAAAAACGGCACGGCACGGTACTTTTTTTGAAATGCTGGGAAATTTTTCCTTCGGGGATTATTTTAAGCATGAGGCCATTGCCTGGACCTGGGAATTTTTGACCGAGGTGGTAGGACTTGACAAGGAGAGGCTTTATCCTTCCGTATATGTGGAGGATGATGAGGCTTTTGAGATTTGGAATAAGGAGATTGGCATTCCCGCAGAGCGGATTTACCGTTTCGGCAAGGAGGATAATTTCTGGGAGCATGGCTCCGGTCCCTGCGGCCCCTGTTCGGAGGTCTATTATGACAGGGGAGAAAAGTACGGCTGCGGCAAGCCGGACTGTCAGGTGGGCTGCGATTGTGACCGCTACATTGAGGTCTGGAACAATGTGTTTACCCAGTTTGACAATGACGGCAAAGGAAACTATTCGGAGCTTGAACAGAAAAATATCGATACCGGTATGGGATTAGAGCGTCTGGCTGCCGTTGTGCAGGATGTGGACTCTATTTTTGACATTGACACCATCTGCGCGCTGCGTAATAAGGTGAGCGAGATTTCGGGCAAGGAATATAAGAAGGAATATAAGTGGGATGTTTCCATCCGAATTATCACCGATCATATCCGTTCGGCCACTTTCATGATTTCCGACGGCATTATGCCTTCCAATGAAGGCAGAGGCTATGTGCTGCGCAGGATTATCCGCCGTGCTGCCCGTCATGGAAGACTTCTTGGGATAAAAGGGGAATTTCTGGCAGATTTGAGCAATACGGTGATTGAGGGCAACAGGGACGGATATCCCGAACTGGAGGAGAAGAAAGCCTTTATTTTTAACGTGCTCACACAGGAAGAAAATAAATTTAACAGAACCATTGACCAGGGACTCAGTATTTTATGCGACCTGGAAGATTCCATGATAAAAGAAGGAAAGACACAGCTAAAAGGGACGGATGCTTTCCGGCTGTACGACACCTTTGGCTTCCCGCTGGATCTGACCATGGAGATTCTGGAGGAAAAGGGACTCAGTGTCGATCAGGAGGGCTTTGCCGCAGCCATGCAGGAGCAGAAAGAAAAGGCAAGGAAGGCCCGCAAGGTCACCAACTATATGGGAGCGGATGTGACGGTTTACGAATCTATTGACCCTTCTGTTACCACAGAGTTTGTGGGATATGACCGGCTCACCCATGAGTCAAAGATCACGGTGCTTACCACGGAGACAGAGCTTGCTGCCGCTCTCACCGACGGGGAAGTGGGCACTATTATTGTAGAAGAAACTCCTTTTTATGCCACTATGGGCGGGCAGTGTGCCGATACAGGACTGATTACCTGTCCGGAGGGAGAATTCCAGGTAGAGGATACCGTTAAGCTGCTGGGAGGTAAGGTAGGCCATATCGGCCGGGTGACAAAGGGAATGTTTAAGGTGGGCGATCGCGTCACTCTTTTGGTCAATGAGGAGAGAAGAGCGGGCACCTGCAAAAACCACAGCGCTACCCATCTGCTTCAAAAGGCTTTGCGGATCGTTCTGGGAACTCATGTGGAGCAGGCCGGTTCTTTCGTAAATGGTGACAGACTCCGGTTTGACTTTAATCATTTTTCCGCCATGACACCGGAAGAGATCAGTCAGGTGGAAAAGATCGTCAATGAAAAGATTGCCCAGGCGCTGCCGGTGGAAACGAAGATCATGAGCCTTGAGGACGCCCGAAAGACAGGGGCGATGGCTTTGTTTGGCGAAAAGTACGGGGAATCCGTTCGGGTAGTTCAGATGGGAGATTTCTCCACAGAGCTTTGCGGCGGTACCCATGTGGACAATACGGCATCTATTTTATTGTTTAAGATTGTCTCCGAAAGCGGCGTGGCCGCAGGCGTCCGGAGAATCGAGGCGCTGACGGGGGCAGGCGTTCTTGCTTTTTATGCCGATCTGGAGGAGAAGCTGAAAGAAGCGGCGGCCATAGTGAAGACTTCACCTGCGGAACTGACGACAAGGCTGGAGCATCTGATGACAGAGTTAAAGGAGCTGCGTAGCGAAAATGAATCCTTAAAGAGCAGGGCAGCCAGAGAAGCCCTGGGGGATGTGATGGATCAGGTGAGAGAAATCAAGGGCATAAAATTCCTGGCTTCTAAAGTTGCGGACGTTGATATGAACGGGCTGCGGGATTTGGGAGACCAGTTAAAGGGTAAGCTGGGAGAGGGTGTCATCCTTCTGATTTCCGAAAAAGAGGGCAAAGTAAATATGGTTGCCATGGCGACGGAGGAGAGTGTGAAAAAAGGCGCCCATGCAGGAAATCTCATCAAGGGAATTGCCTCCCTGGTGGGCGGCGGCGGTGGTGGACGCCCTAACATGGCTCAGGCCGGAGGGAAAAATCCCGCCGGGATAGACGACGCTCTTGCGCAGGCAGGTAAGGTTTTAGAAGCGCAGATTAAGTAAAGAAATATAGTTTATTAAAGTTCTGGATAAGAACTGAAAATAAATGATTGACGTTAGCTGATTTTGTGGTATAATTTAGGGTATGTATGGATAGTACAAATAGAAACCCAATCAGTCAATGTTGCTTGGAAGGGACTGAAGGGAGGTTAGGGTGCAGGATGTCAAATGTAATCGTTAAAGAAAATGAGACTTTGGACAGCGCGTTACGCCGCTTTAAGAGAAGTTGTGCAAAGGCAGGAATCCAACAGGAGATCCGTAAGCGTGAACATTACGAGAAGCCTAGCGTAAGACGTAAAAAGAAATCTGAAGCAGCAAGAAAACGTAAATACAACTAAGTTACTTAGTGTACAATGAAAGTCCTTGGTCTTCTCAAGGGCTTTCTTGTCTTATGGGAGACTGTGCACGAAAGCATTGCTTCGCTAGTAAACTCTTATTATAATTTTAGATAAGAAATGGCAGATACTTATGAAGGGGTTAGATGAGTATGTGGACGAGAGAAGTTTTTGGGACAGATATCTATCATCTGATTGCGGCTTTCATTATGTACAGCATAATAGGATGGCTGGTTGAATCCATTTATATGTCATTTTGTAATAGGAAATTGACGAATCGAGGTTTTGGAAGAGGTCCCTTTTGTCCGATTTATGGATTTGGAGGGGTTTTGGGGTATTTGATTTTACATCCTTTGAGCAACCATCTGGTTGGGCTGTATTTGGCAGGCGCAATTTTGGCCACCGCCTTTGAATTTCTTGTGGGGAAACTGATGCTTAAGATATTCGGGGAAGTGTGGTGGGATTACAACGACAAGCCATGCAATTATAAGGGGATTATCTGTCTGGAGAGTACCATTGCATGGGGATTTTATGCAATTATTATTATTACTTTCTTACATAGCAGGATACTGGGGCTGGTTGACCGGTTCGACATGGGCTGGGGAATCAGGGCATGCAGGCTGATCCTTTTACTTGTGACAGTAGATTATCTGCTGAAACTGATGCATATTTTTCACATCAGTCTGAAGGAACAAAGAGAAAAAATTGTGGATGCTTATCGGGCTTTCCGGATGCGATGGTATTAAAGCCTGATAGAATCGAAATTGTACGTGCATTTAAAAAACAAATAAAACATATCCATAGTAATAGAATACATAAGGGGAGAGGAATTAAGTGAAGAAATATTTCAAAGTAACCCTGTGCTATGTGATGTGTTTTATTTTTGTGTTGATGATGCCCATAAAGGCATATGCAGCTCCTGCAGTGGAGGCTCCCTCCTATATTTTGATGGAAGCCTCCACAGGACAGATCATCTGTGAACAAAATTCAGAGGAGAGGCGCAGCCCCGCCAGTATCACCAAGATCATGACGCTTCTGGTGATTTTTGATCATCTGGGTACGGGAAGGGTGAAGCTTGACAGCGAGGTAGTCACAAGCGCCTATGCCAAATCCATGGGAGGCTCTCAGGTCTTTTTGGAGGAAGGGGAGATCCAGACCCTGGAAACCATCATCAAGTGTATTGCGGTGGCTTCCGGAAATGATGCCAGCGTTGCAGCTGCGGAGTTTATCGCGGGAAGCGAAGCGGAATTTGTGAATCTGATGAACCAGAGAGCGGAGGATATGGGGCTTGCTGATACCCACTTTGAGGACTGCTGCGGCCTGAGTGAATCTGATAACCACTATACCTCGGCCAAGGATGTGGCGGTAATGTCCCGGGAGCTTATTACCAAATATCCCCAGATTCTGGATTATACCGGAATCTGGATGGAGGACATCACCCATGAGACTCAGAGAGGGAGCAGCAGTTTTACCCTGTCCAGCACAAATAAGCTCCTTAAGATGTATGACTGGACGACAGGGCTTAAAACCGGTTCCACCAGCAAAGCGCTGTATTGCCTTTCCGCCACGGCAAGTAAGGATAACATTGATCTGATTGCGGTGGTGATGGGCTCTCCCACGAACAAAACCCGTTTTCAGGATGCCATGGCGCTTTTAAATTATGGCTACAGTGTCAGCGCACTGTACGAAGACCCCAATGAAGATCAGCTTCCTTCCCTTCCTGTGAAGGGAGGCGTACAGGATGAGGCGGCGCTGATTTATCAGAAGCCCTTCCGCTATCTGGATATTCAGGGAAGCGATCTTGGAAGCATCGAGAAGACCATATCCCTTCCGGCAGAAGTAAATGCCCCAATAAAGAGAGGGGACGCAGTAGGAGAAGCGGTCTACAAACTGAATGGGGAGAGAATCGGAAGCGTTTCCATTCTGTCAGATGTAACCATAGAGAAAGCCGGATATAAGGATTATCTGATTAAGGTGTGGAGGCTGTTCTGCAGTCTGTAAAAAACCGATGGGGCGAAACGCAGGGGCATTTGGCACTTTTCATAAGTCGAAGAAAGGGAAGCATAGATTGGTAATTTTGAGTTGTCTGGCAATACTTGCGATATTTTTTCTGCTGGTGATGGCCATTGACTGTAACCGTTTTGTGATAAGAACCTACAGATGCAGGATGAGGAAGCTTAAGAAGGATGGCCGGGCCGTCCTTCTTTCCGACCTGCATAATAAGTCCTTTGGAAAAGGAAATGAAAGGCTGCTTGCGGCCATCGAGCGTATTCATCCGGATATGATCTGGATTGCCGGGGATATGTACACCTGTGCAAAGGGGGCAGATGCTCACATGACAGCCGCCTTTGTTGAGAAGCTGTCACAAAAATATCCAGTTTATTATGGCAACGGCAACCATGAGCAAAAAACCAGGATGTTTCCGGAGGATTTCGGGGATGTGTACAGGACGTATTTTGATCAGGTGGAAAAAGCGGGAGTCAGACATCTGGTTAATGAAAAGGTATATCTGCCAGAATTTAATATGGATATCTATGGGGCGGAGATTGAACTGGATTATTATGGAAAATTTAAGTCGGTAAAGATGGGAGAAGAATATTTGGACAAGCTTCTGGGCAGTCCAGACGATTCTCGGGCAACGGTTTTGATCGGGCATAACCCGGATTATTTTCCTGCCTATGCCAGATGGGGGGCTGATCTTGTAGTATCAGGGCATGTTCATGGGGGTCTGATGCGCCTTCCGGTTCTGGGAGGAGCCATTTCTCCGGCTCTGAAAATTTTTCCCAGGTATGACGGAGGGGAGTTTAAGGAAGGAAATGCCGCCATGATTTTAAGCAGAGGCCTGGGAACCCATACACTTCCCATCCGAATCTTCAATCCCGGCGAACTGGTAGTGATCGAGCTTTGCAGGGAGTGATGCAATGTGCTGTCAGGATAAGCGTTGCGTGCATAAGCGCAGCGTTGCATCATAAGCGCAGCGTTGCATCATAAGCGCAGTATTACCTCATAAGCGCGGCTGCGTTTCGACAAAGGAGTCAGAAAAATGGCAATACCGGTAAAATTACAGATTTTTGAGGGTCCCCTTGATCTTCTTCTGCACCTCATCGAAAAAAATAAAGTAGATATTTATGATATCCCCATAGTGGAGATCACAGCACAGTATCTGGAATATATCAAGGCCATGGAAACCGAGGATATGAACGTGATGAGCGAGTTCTTGGTGATGGCCGCTACTCTGTTGGAAATCAAGTGCCGGATGCTGCTTCCCAGAGAGGTGGACGAGGAAGGGGAAGAAATAGACCCCAGGGCGGAGCTGGTTCAAAAGCTTCTGGAATATAAGATGTATAAATTTATGTCCTATGAGCTGAAGGACAGGCAGGTGGATGCGGCCAGAACTCTTTTCCGGGAAAAAAGTCTTCCCAAAGAGGTGGCGGACTACCGGCCTCCGGTGGACATGAAAGAACTTCTGGGGGATGCGGACCTGGCAAAGCTTCAGTCACTGTTTAAAATGGTGATGAAAAGGCAGGAGGATAAGATCGATCCGGTCAGAAGCCAATTCGGGAATATAGAGAAGGATGAAGTGGATATGGACGCCAAGACCGATTATGTGGAGCGGTTCCTTCAAGTTCACAAAACCTTCAGCTTTCGGGAGCTTCTGGAAAAACAGAGAAGTAAGATGGAGATTATAGTAACCTTTCTGGTGATACTGGAAATGATGAAGCTTGGGAAAATCTCCATTGTGCAGGAAAATACTTTTGACGATATCATTATTACTTCAAAAGAATAGCAGGAGGCAAAATGTTGGACAGGCAGAAAGAAAAGGCGGTATTGGAGGCGGTTCTTTTTACCATGGGAGAGTCGGTGGAGGTGGAACGGCTTGCGGCAGTGATAGAGAAAGATCAGGCGTATACAAGAGAACTGCTTCTGGAAATGAAGGAAGAGTTTGACGGCAGGGAGTGCGGTATCACCCTGATAGAACTGGAAGACTCCTTTCAGATGTGTACCAAGGCGGAGATGTATGAATATCTGATCAGGATAGCGAAAACGCCCCGTAAATATGTGCTTACGGATACTCTTTTGGAAACCCTTTCGATTGTTGCCTACAAGCAGCCTGTCACCAAGGCGGAGATCGAGAAGATCAGAGGTGTAAGCTGTGATCATGCGGTGAATAGATTGGTGGAGTTCGGCCTTATCATGGAGGTAGGCAGAATGGATGCGCCGGGGCGCCCCCTGTTTTTCGGCACCACCGAGGAGTTCTTGAGGAGCTTTGGCGTGAAGTCCTTAGAGGAGCTGCCCGAGCTGTCGGCGGTGCAGATGGAGGAATTCAAAATCCAGGCAGAGCAGGAGGCCAGTTTGCAGCTTGATATTTGAGCCTTAGAGACTGTATCTTAACAGAATCTGTTTTAGGCACCATGCAAAGTCGATGGCCGGGACGTCATTGGCAGTGACAATATATTCTATCTTGTACACCTCGCCGCCAACCAGGTATTTGATACTTCCCACCTGGCTTCCGGCGCTGACCGGGGCGGTGAGCGAGTCTGCAATCTGGAAATCCACCTCAATCTGTTCATCTTTTTTCAAAAGAAATCCTATATCCATATCCTCTCTTTGGTCGATTTTCACATTGGCGAGGGCGGTGGAATTTAATCTGCTGGTTTGCCCGTTAACAACCTCCAGCGGTTTTAATGTGCTTTCATCAAAGGCGGCTTCCGAGAGACGGTGGTATTCAAAATTTTCCAGCCCATAATTCATCAGCGCTCTGGTATCGCTCCATTTGTAGGTTTTGTTGTTTGGCCAGCCACAGGCCAGGAGAGCCACTACATAGGTTCTCTCATCCCGGCGCAGGGCGCCCACATAACAGTAACCCGCCGCGCCGGTAAATCCCGTTTTTCCCGAAAGTGCTCCTTCCATCATGGAAAGAAAGGCATTGTGGTTATTGCATTGAAAGTTTCTGCCGCCGGAAGTCATAACACCGTCCTTCTCCCGGTAGTTTTCAAGGGAATAGGAGGGAGTGCGGGTGATGGTAAGGAATTCTTCCTTCTTGGGGGAATCGGTGATGCAGTAGGACATGATCCTGGCAAGGTCAGCGGCAGTAGTGGAGTGGGCTTTCACCGAACCGTCCTTAGTAGCAGCGGTGGCATCTAACCCGTTGGGGGTAATAAAAAAAGTATCATAGCAGCCGATATCCCTAGCTTTCTGATTCATCATATCCGCGAAAGCCTCGGTGCTCCCTGCAATATGCTCCGCAATCACCACGGCGGCATCATTGTGAGATTCCAGCATCAGGCAGTAGAGCAGGTCTTTCAGCTTATAATATTCATTGGGAGAAACGCCCAGCTTTACCTTGGGCATACTGGCAGCGTAGGAGGAAACCAGGGCATAATCCTCCAGATTCCCGTACTCCAGGGCAAGGATGCAGGTCATGATCTTGGTGGTGCTGGCCATGGGCATGACCTTTTGACCATTTTTTTCATACAGAATACGGCCGGAATCCGCATCCATCAAAACTGCCGACTGGGCATAGAGTTTTAAATCAGGGGTATCTTCGGCTGCATGGACGGACAGGACAGATGCCGGGAGTGTGAATAAAGTGAAAATGGCTGACAAAAGGCTGATGGTCAGAATAAGAAATTTTTTTATACCGTTCATATTTGTTTTTCTTCCGGATAGGAGGCTTCTTTTTATTTTATGTGTGGGAAATGGGAGAATATGCTTGATATAATCGCGGGGATTGCGTAAACTGATTATTATCAGGGAAGAAATATGGTGATAATTATGAAAAAGATATTGATTGTTTTAACGGGAGGTACCATAGGAAGCCAGGTGGAGGGAGAGTGCGTAAATGTGACAGAAACCTCCCCGTATCATTTGATCAGGCTCTATAAGGAAGCCTATGGGGAAGAAGAGGGCAAAGAAGAGGAAGAATTTGAAGTGATTCAGCCCATGGCAATTTTGAGTGAAAACATGGGGCTGGAGACATGGAGCCGCCTTTGCCGTGTGATGTGGGAAATTCCCTACGAAAAATATGCCGGGGTGATCGTAACCCATGGCTCTGACACGCTCTCTTATACATCGGCACTTCTGGGACTTTTGCTTGGACATGTGGAGATACCGGTGGTTTTGACCGCCTCCAATTATCCGCTGGGTGAAAAGGGCAGCAATGGACTCACTAATTTCCGCAGTGCGGTGGAGCTGATCCGTACCGGGCTCTTAAGAGGTGTATTTACCGTATATCAGAACCGGAGAGGAGAAAACATAGTTTATCTGGCAACAAGGCTCACGGAGGCAGATGGGTATCTGGATCAGTTCGGCAGCTTCGGAGGCGTTCCTTTCGGACAGATGGAGGAGGGAAAGTTCCGCTATATTTCCAATGGGGTAAATCCCGGACTTTCTCAGCTCATGGAAAAGCGAAGCCGGATTGCAGAGAGCTGTCCTGAATTTAAAAAGAGCATTCTTTTTTTGCGGCCTTATCCCGGCTTTGATTATGAGACCGTTGACCTCCTTAAGAAAAAACCGGCGGCAGTGCTCCATGGACTGCATCATTCTTCCACGGCCTGTGTGGCGGGGGAGAGCGGTTCTCTTTTGTGGCTCTTAGAAAAATGTCAAAGAATGGATATTCCCGTCTATGCGGCATCGGTGAAGGATGCGGCAGGCAGGAATTATGAATCTGCCAGAAAGCTTCTGGAAAAAGGGGCGATTCCTATGGAAAATATTTCCCCGGAGGCCGCTTATGCAAAACTGCTTCTCCTTTACAATATATATGGAAGCGAGGCCAGAAAAAGAGTGGAGAAGACATTTTATTTTGAAAATCTCCCAAAGTGTGTAAATATTTTGTAAATTTTGAAAACTTAGCACTAGGCGTTTTATGTCATTTGTGGTATACTTCTATAGACAAATTATGGGGATACTTGTGTCCCTGTGAATAAAGTTATGATTTATTTAATATAAAATGGAGGGCTGAAACATGAGTACTACTTCACAGGCGAGTCAAAGAATAACAGCTTTACTCGATGAAAACAGTTTCGTTGAAATTGGTGCGCAGGTATGTGCAAGAAGCACCGATTTTAATCTGAAACAGACCCAAACTCCTTCTGACGGCGTCATCACCGGATATGGAGTAATAGGCGGCAGCCTTGTGTATGTATACAGCCAGGATGCCTCCGTGTTAAACGGCAGTGTCGGCGAAATGCATGCAAAGAAAATTGCAAACCTCTATGATCTGGCACTTAAGACGAAGGCACCCGTGATCGGGTTGATTGAGTCTGCCGGTTTAAGACTCCAGGAGGCTACGGATGCATTAAATGGATTTGGTGAAATCTACAAAAAGCAGGTGCTTAGCTCCGGTGTGATTCCTCAGATTACAGCTATCTTTGGATCTTGCGGTGGCGGTCTTGCCCTGATTCCCACATTGACAGATTTTACATTTATGGAAGAAAAGAAAGCAAAATTGTTTGTGAATGCACCCAACACCTTGGATGGAAATGAGATCAGCAAATGCGACACTTCATCTGCTGCTTTCCAGAGTGAGGAAGCAGGGATTGTGGATGTGACAGGAGATGAGGCCACAGTTCTTTCCCAGATCAGGGAACTGGTCGGCATGCTTCCTGCCTGCAGTGAGGATGGCCCTTATTTTGAGGACTGCACAGACGATTTGAATCGTTCCTGCGAACAGATTGCAGCCTGTGTCGGTGATACGTCCATCGCACTGTCCCAGCTTGCAGACGACGGGGTGGTATTTGAGGTCAAGGCCGGCTACGCTAAGGAAATGGTAAGTGCTTTTATCCGCTTAAACGGTGTAACCATCGGCTGTGTGGCAAACCGCAGCGAGGTGTACGGGGAAGAAGGAACGGTAACAGATAAGTTTGATCCGGTTCTCACACCGGCAGGATGTGATAAGGCAGCAGATTTTGTGAATTTCTGCGACGCTTTCAATATCCCGGTTCTTTCCCTTACCAATGTAAAGGGCTTTAAGGCTGATAAGTGTTCTGAGAAGAAGATTGCAAGGGCGGCTGCAAAGCTTACCTATGCATTTGCTAATGCCACTGTTCCCAAGGTAAATGTGGTGATCGGACAGGCATTTGGAAGCGCTTATGTGACTATGAATTCCAAGGCAATCGGCGCTGATATCACCATGGCATGGCCGGATGCGAAGATTGGAACCATGGATGCAAAGCTTGCTGCCAAGATTATCTGTGATGGACAGGGCGCAGATGCCATCGATGCATGTGCGGCAGAATATGAGGCGCTGCAGAATAGTGCGGCGAGCGCGGCCCAGAGAGGTTATGTTGACCAGATCGTTGAGCCTGCAGATACCAGAAAGTATGTGATTGGAGCATTTGAGATGCTGCTTTCCAAGAAAGAAGACCGCCCTGCAAAGAAACATGGTACAGTTTAGAAAGGATGCTTACTTAATATGAAAAAATGGTTATTAGTATTAGGTATGATTACCTGTATGCTTGGCCTGACCGCATGCGGCGCCGCAAAGGAAGCAGATACGCCGGTTATCTCTGAGGCAGAAGCGGATGAACTGGGAAGACAGATCGTGGAAGATGTCAACCAGTATGTGGTTATGGGAGCTCAGGCGCAGGCGCCGAACCAGCTTATTGTGGACGCGATTGCAAGCTGGGAGTCTGCTGCCGAGGATATGGGTGATTATGTGGAAGTGATCAGCACCGAATCCAGTATTGACGGAGAAGACGGTGTGATCGATGTGAGAGTAAAAGGCTCTGTGCGCGAGGCAATCGTTGAGATCGTAATAGAAAAAGGCGCAATTACTGCCATATCTACTAATGTGGAATACACTTTTGGCGAGAAGATGGAAAAGGCAGCCCTCAATACCCTTCTCGGTATGGGAACCGTATTTGTTGTACTGATTCTTATTTCCTTCATCATCAGTCTCTTTGTGTTCATACCCAAAATTCAGGAGAAATTTACCAAGAAGCCCGCAGTGGCAACGGTAAGTGCCAAACCGGAAGCAAAGCCGGCAGTTACTCAGCCTGTAGTTGAGGAAGACTTAACCGATGACTTAGAGCTGGTTGCTGTTATTGCAGCGGCAGTTGCAGCAAGTGAAGGTGCTGCTACCACAGACGGGTTCGTGGTAAGGAGCATCAAGCGCAGCAAGAGGATGCAGAGAGCATAGGCAGAGCGTTTTCTATTTGAGGTTTTAGTAAAAATCAGTAATAGTAACAGATCAAAAATTCAGGAGGATTTAAAAATGAAGAACTATACAATTACCGTGAATGGCAACGTATATGACGTAGTAGTAGAAGAGGGTGCATCCAGCGGAGCAGCAGCCCCTGCAGCGCCCAAGGCAGCACCGAAGGCAGCTCCCAAAGCAGCCCCTGCAGCAGCGCCCAAGGTAGCAGCCGGAGCAGGCAGCATCAGGGTAGAGGCCGGAGCAGCCGGAAAGGTTTACAAGATTGAGGCAAGTGTTGGTCAGGCGCTTAAAGCTGGCGATGCAGTAGTAATCGTAGAAGCAATGAAAATGGAAATTCCTGTTGTGGCACCTCAGGACGGTACCGTGGCAAGCATTGACGTGGCAGTTGGCGATGCTGTTGAAGCAGGTGCATTACTGGCAACCCTCAATTAATCTTCACGGGTACGCCCCAAAAGGCGTATGCCAGTTACTGAGAAAAACAACAGGAGGTAAAAGAAATGGATTATATCGTATCTACACTTTCCAACCTGATCCATCAGACGGCGTTCTTCAATCTTACGGTCGGCAATTATCTGATGATCGTGGTGGCCTGTGTATTCCTTTATCTTGCGATTGCCAAAGGCTTTGAACCCTTGCTTTTGACACCCATCGCATTCGGTATGCTGCTGGTAAATATCTATCCGGATATTATGATGAGCATTGAAGAATCAGCCAACGGTTCCGGCGGCTTACTGTATTATTTTTATCTCTTAGATGAGTGGGCAATCCTCCCGTCCCTGATCTTTATGGGGGTAGGAGCCATGACGGACTTTGGTCCTTTGATTGCCAATCCTAAGAGTTTCCTGCTCGGAGCCGCAGCTCAGTTCGGTATCTTTGCGGCATATTTTGGAGCAATTGCAATGGGCTTTAATGATAAGGCCGCAGCAGCAATCTCCATCATCGGCGGTGCAGACGGCCCGACCTCCATTTTCCTTGCCGGAAAGCTTGGACAGACGGCTCTGCTTGGCCCTATTGCAGTGGCAGCTTATTCCTATATGTCACTGGTGCCGATCATTCAGCCGCCTATTATGAAGCTTTTGACCACTGAGCAGGAGAGAAAGATCAAAATGGGCCAGCTTCGTCCGGTATCCAAATTGGAAAAGATCCTGTTCCCCATTATTGTTACAATCGTAGTTTGTATGATCCTTCCCACCACAGCTCCTCTGGTAGGTATGCTGATGCTCGGTAACCTCTTTAGAGAGTCTGGTGTGGTAAGACAGTTGACGGATACAGCTTCCAACGCTCTTATGTATATCGTGGTTATCCTGCTTGGTACTTCCGTAGGTGCAACCACAAGTGCGGAGGCATTCTTGAACTGGGATACCTTAAAGATCGTTGCACTTGGTCTGATCGCCTTTGCATTTGGTACGGCGGCAGGTGTGCTCTTTGGTAAGCTGATGTGTATTGCCACCAAGGGCAAGGTTAATCCTCTGATTGGTTCCGCTGGTGTATCCGCGGTGCCCATGGCCGCTAGAGTTTCCCAGAAGGTTGGCGCAGAGGCAGATCCCACCAACTTCCTGCTGATGCATGCAATGGGACCTAATGTGGCAGGTGTTATCGGTACGGCTGTAGCAGCCGGAACCTTTATGGCAGTGTTTGGAGTATTTTAATAAGATTGAAAAAGTAAACAGCAGATATTCGAAAATGCACGGAACGATTTACGGGCACGAAGGTGACCGGAAATTGTTCCAGAAGAAGGTGCATTGAAGAATATCTGCGGAATTTGGAAACAGCAGATATTCGAAAATGCGCGGAACGATTTACGGGCACGAAGGTGACCGGAAATTGTTCCAGAAGAAGGTGCATTGAAGAATATCTGCGGAATTTG